>Ga0316204_10002099_pt1 | contig 47456 bp, 46 predicted proteins | sample 6monrhotite_MG_2_FD_205661 | JGI IMG/M metagenome (GOLD analysis project Ga0316204, IMG submission 205661) | Microbial mat bacterial communities from mineral coupon in-situ incubated in ocean water Damariscotta River, Maine, United States -... | ecosystem: Environmental > Aquatic > Marine >... | reverse complement strand
TTGAAATGGTTTTGGTCGTTGTCGTTCATGATGGTATTCCTCTATTTTGGACACCTTCGAAATTGAAGGTGAAATAGAAGTATTGACGACAATGACCTTCTCCGCGTCAGCGGCTTCGTTCAACAATTAATATATAATTCTCAATCATTGAAAGTAAAAAAGGCTAATCAATAGCCTTTTTATCCACTTATTTTGCCTGCTTATCTTATAAATTATAGGTCAACATCAACCAAATTTTATCCCGTGATGCAAAACCAGCGTTATCGCTATCAAAACTCGCGAACTTAAATAATCCCGATAATTGATTGGTTAATTTTTTAGTCACCACAAAGTCTAATTCAGTACCCAATGAAACACCTCCTTCATCAGTAGAAAAGTCGTGATAGATCGCTTTGAGCGTATAACCATTAACCTTGTAAGATCCATTAAGGTAGACATCTTCGATACCGGCTGTAGGAGTCCCTAAAAAAACGTCAGCCCAACCTTGAAATTTGTGCAATGTTGCGAGCGATGTAGTAAAACCTTGACCACCATTCACATCTCCACCTAACACCTCTATTCCGACACCAAAAGATGCATTACCTGTTTTATAGCTACCATCAAGCAAATAATAATTTGCATCATAATTGTTAGGGTTATCCCCTGCATCAGATTGAGATGCTAATTCGACCACATAAGAAAAATCTGTGATTTTTCCTGAATAACGAACACCAAAAGTATTATTGGATAATCCAAAAACATCTTCATTGTCTATAGAAAAATAATAACCTGATAATTTTCCACCAGCCAATGCATAGTCAACATTAATTAAATGGGTATTGTGAGTATGATCTCCAGCGTCAACACTCTCGCCAAAAATCCTATTGACATTAAAGACATAGGCGTAACTAAAATCAACTTTGTCTGCAAATTTAGACTTAACGGTAAAACTGTCATAAGTTTGTTCATTTTGACGCCAACCAACACCACCAACAAAACGCTGATTTTCCACTAAAATTCGTTGTCGCCCAATAGCGGCTTTGGTATCACCATGAGTATAACGGACAAACCCTTGATTCATTTCAGTGCCTTCTGGGTCAACAACACTTGGATACTGAGTTCTGTTAGGTGATGTTCCAGCTCCCGAATTAAAATCATCTAGTCCGATCTCCGTCACGTCATCAAATTCAAAAACTGAGTCGATGCTGTTGCTCCAATTCGTCTTAATCGTTGCTCTTGTTCGCACTGTAGATGCCTGAGCATCTTCTGAAAAGCCATCCTGATCTACGGTTTCTATTCTATATCTAAAACTAAGATCGATTGAACTATCTATGCCCTCTTTAGATGTCTCTTCTGCTAACGAAACAAAAGAAGTCACAGCAAGCACACTCGCTGCTAGAATATTTATTCTAAATACCTTACTCATTTCTAATCCCCTTATAAGGATGTCTTTAAACGACTCAATTATTATTTAATATACAATAAAATCTATTAATTTCACACTAGTTTAAGTGCAAATGTAATCTACCTTTGTCAGCGTTTTTAATATTGATCTATATCATTATTTCAAGTGCTTCTATTAAATTTATAAAGTCATAGTGTAGCCCGATATTTACTTAGTATTATTTCAAAATACTGGCAAGACCCAAGCTAGATAACACCATGCACTGAGGTTGATCTAGGACAATAAATTCAAATACTTTAACATTATTTGCCAAGACAAAATTGTCTATTCTGCGCCACTAAGGTAGAATCTGGGCTAAATAGAACACTCCGAGTAATATCCAACTAAGTTAATGACTCTGTTTCTTCCAAAACAACTCATTTATAAGCTGATATTGCCGTAGCCATCACTTACATAGCTCTTTTAATGTAATAACTGCTACCAGGGTTAAACGAGAAACCGGTTAGCCTCCCGTATTTGGAAAGGAGCTTGATTTTGAATCAACACCAACAGCTTATTGATCCTTATGGGCGAAAATTCCCATATCTTCGTTTGTCTTTGACAGACGTTTGTAATTTTTCTTGTGACTACTGCTTACCGGATGGTTATAAATGCGAAAGCAAAAAAGAGTTTTTATCACTCGATGAAATAAAAAATACGGTTGCCGCTTTTGCTGAATTAGGTACACATAAAATTCGCTTGACTGGCGGTGAACCAACTATCAGAAAAGATTTTGTTGATTGCATTAAAATCCTTAAAAATACTACGGGTATTGATCAAATTGCACTAACGACCAATGGTTATAAATTACAAGAAAATGTAAAGCGATGGGTTGATGCTGGTTTAACTCACTTAAATGTCAGCGTCGATACGTTAGATCCAAATTTATTCAATAGTCTTACTGGGCATAATCGACTAAAAGACATTCTTCAAGGGATCGATTACGCATTAACTCTTCCACTCAAAAAGGTAAAACTCAATGCAGTTTTGCTAAAAGACATTAATAGCCATCAATTTGATCAATACACTACTCTGATAAAAGATAAAAGCCTTAGCATTCGATTTATAGAACTCATGCAAACCGGCGACAACTTGGATTACTTTAATCGATACCATGTAAGCTCTCAAGTATTAAAAAATTACTTATTCACTAACGGCTGGACTGAAAAATTAAAAGATAAATCAAGCGGCCCTGCGATTGAATATGTTCATCCTGAACATCAAGGAACATTTGGTGTGATTGCACCCTATGCAAAAAACTTTTGTGATACATGCAATCGATTAAGAATGTCATCTACTGGCGACTTCCATCTTTGTTTATTTGGTGAGCAAGGTTTTCCTGTGCGAGAGTTAATGCAATCTGAAGCACAAAAAGAACAATTAAAATTACGTTTATGTGAATTTTTATCTCACAAGCGTAAACAGCATTTTTTACATGATAACGATACAGGTGTTACGCCAAATTTATCTTCAATTGGTGGCTAGTGGCTTGTTCTGACCATCCTTTTTATTACTTTATTAAGAGCATTCTGAATGAACGACAATAGTAATTCATATACAAAAAACTATATGATAAGTTTTGAGGAAGCATTAAAACTTATCTCAGAAAACGCTTCTACTCTGGAAAGCGAAACAATACCTTTATCTGAATCTAAAGGGCGAATATTGTCGCAGGATATTACTTCACCAATTTCGGTTCCGACATTTGATAACTCTGCAATGGATGGTTATGCCGTCAATGCAGAAGATTTAACTGGCGCAAGTAAAGAATCCCACGTTCAATTAAAACTCATTGGATTAACCGCTGCTGGTGATACTATTTCACATACAGACAATATTTCTCAAGTTAAAGAAACAAAAATGACTGCGTGGAAAATCATGACTGGCGCACCTGTTCCTTCAGGATATGATTCAATCATTCCGGTCGAAAATACAGAACTGCTGGATAAAGATGATAATGCTCAGCATGTGCGTTGTATTTCATCGCCAGTAAAAGGCGCGCATATTCGTTCAAGTGGCGAAGACTTTGTAAAAGGTGATATTGTTTTAGCCAAAAACCAGTCTATCAATGCAAACAAAATCATGGCTCTCGCATCTCTTGGTCTTGACAAAATAGACGCTATAAAAAAACCAAATATTGCAGTATTCTCAACGGGCAAAGAATTGATAGACAACTTGTCTATTGAACTAAAACCTGGGCAAATTTACAACTCAAACATGCCCTACATTTTGGAATATTTAAAAGACTTACCTGTCGATGCATATAACGCTGGAACTAACTATGATGAGGTAGAGCTTTATCAAAAAGCTTTGCAAAAAGAGTTAGATAAAAACACTCAAATCATTATCAGTACTGGAGCAGTATCCATGGGAGACTTTGATTTTATTCCACAAACCATCATAAAAATGGGCGGAGAAATTATTTTTCATAAAGCAAAAATTCGACCGGGAAAACCGATTTTATTTGCGAGATTTCCTAATGGTACTTTTTACTTTGGGCTTCCTGGAAATCCAATTTCTGCAACTATTGGTCTGCGTTTTTTTGTCTCTCATTTAATTCGCTTGATGATTGGTTTACCAGCGGAGAAACCTATCAAAGTAAAGTTGCTCAACGACAAAAATAAGAAAAAGGGATTCACCGCAATTTTGAAATCACACGTCAAAATAGACAGTGACGCAAGGTTGTTCGCAAAGATATTATCTGGACAAGAGTCGTTTAAGATCCATCCACTACTCGATGCAAATGGCTGGACTGTTTTGGACAAATCAAGAGAATATGTTGCTCAAAATACTCTAGTTAACTTCTATCCATCCACTATCAATTTTGATTGTTGATATGAGTTTTTACTATGTATATTAGAATTCAGGAAAACACTATTCGATATCGTGTATCGAAACTGGAAGCAAAGCAACTAATCAATGAAGAAATTCTTGAGCAATCTTTAGTTATATCCCCTAGCCATACATTAAATTACGCGATTAATCTAACACAACATGATAATCAGTTTAATTATGAAGAAACATCAAACAAACTGTTACTCGCTATCAATCGAGATATACTGATAAAAGAATTAGAGCAAAGACCAAGTAAAAGGGGCATTGTTTTTAATCAATATTTTAAAGATAAAATAATAGGCGTTTCGCTTGAGATCGATCTGAAAAATAAGTAGTTTTCTACTTTAACACAAGCACTTCACATTTGATTTCATCCAAAATTTTCTCAGCGGTATTTCCAAGCATCGCTGCTTGAATCCCCTTTCGACCAACACTTCCCATAACTAGTAGGTCAGAATGACTAGATTTCACTATATCAGGAAGTGTTTCTTGTGGTTCTAACCCTTCTGCAATAACTATTTTACCGTTTATTTTTGAGATACTCTGAACAAATTCTTTAACTGCTTTCGTATGCTCTTTTTTAATCTCTAAGAATAGATCTTTATTATCAAATATATGGCTGAATTTATCGAGTTTAATTGTATGCCATGGAAAAACATTCAGAATATTGGCAGTCGATTGGCACGTTTTTGCTAGCTCCACTGTCGTCTTGATAATTTTTTTATTTAATTCATGATGTGCGTTGTCACCGTCAATATTGATAGCTCCTAAAATACTCGTTTTTGAAGGCCATTTACCTTCTTTTACAAATAGAACATCTGTTTTTGTGTCTCTCAACAAATGCCAATCCGTTGGTGTAAACAATAGTTTTTCCAGAGCATTATGACTACGAACCGTTTTTGCCACTAAGTCAAAATTATTTTGATTTATAAATTCACATAGACCTGCATGAAAACTACTATTCCAAATCGAATGGTAATCAATGTCTATATCAGCAGAATCTAACTCACTCACAATCATCCTAAGATTTTCGTCATTTTGTTTGAGTGATTCTTCTTTTATTAATTGTCGGTCGATTGCGCTGTTCGGCGGCATGAAATCTATAAAGCTTTCATAAACTGTCGACACGATAGTCACTTTAATATTAAATCTGGTCGCTAACTTCAACGTTCTTATTAAAGCAAAATGTTTTGTCTGGCGAAAATCCACAACTACCAAGATATGGTTATACCCATTCATCGTTATTTTCCTTTATAGTAGTTATACTTGATACATCTTAAACATATACCATGAGTATAAATTTGACTAGACCTAATTTGATTAGACCTAAGTAGAACAGCTTTGAAGCCGTTTCACTTAGTTTTAAGAGGAAACAGCTAAATTATATCGTAACAAAGTTTCAATCAATTGACCTAGATCACTATTAAAAACTATCATCTGATTCGGTAGATGTTCATCGTAAAGCTGACTTTACTGGTAGTCTATAGATGAATTTAGATTTCTAAACGCTAACTCGCTAACACCGAGGTCTAGAGCGATACTTCCTATTTCCCTATGGTAATCGATTACTTTGCGATGCCCACTTTCAAGGTAATCTTTTAATGAATGCAAACATTTTTTGCTGATAAGCATCGATAGATAATGCTCTCTTTGATTTGATTTTAAATAATAGCAACTCAACGATTTTTTTTTCTGACTCTTCATTTTATCTATCAACAATTCGACTAAATTAACTGGCAAATGAGGAACGTCTACAGTTTGAACGAATAAAAACTCTGTCGAGCAACTTTCTAAACCTCTCAATACCCCGCGCAACGGTCCTTCAAAGTGTTTGGTGTTATCACATAAGACTAAATGTTCGAACTTTTTGTATTGCTCAATATTGCGATTCGCTGAGATCAATAAGCTTTTTACTTGAGGTTCTAACCAGGCTATCTGACGTTCAATTAACGAAGTACCTTTATATTTTAGTAGTCCTTTATCCCTACCTTCAACTCGTCGCCCCTCCCCGCCAGCGAGAATCAAACCGGTAATATTGTTTTTAGATATCAACTGAGTTTTCTCCATTTAAGACGTTTTCTCCAATTAAGAGATATATACATTTCCTACTTTGTTTCATTTGCTTGATTTGCTTGATTTAGATCAAGCCCTATTTGAAAAGTATTACGTAGTATAAGCGCTTTGGCAGCTCGCATATTCGTGTTGGTTTTAAAATCGAACACTATATTGGATTCTACAATGAACGTAGTAAATAGCAATGCGTCAACCGATGATCATTTAAACAGTCTTTTAACTAACAACTTGCAGTTTCTAAGCCCGTATTTTCTCGGTGCCTATGGCGAAAATAACGATATTTTTGAAAAACTGTTAGTCGAATTTGTACGTGACCACATTTATTGGAGACGCAATTTTCATCCGGAAGACACGCCGCCAATTACACCGCAAATGATGAACAATCCAAGTTATTTGGACGCCATAGCAAAAATTCGCGCAGAATTACATTCCCTGACTGCAAAATTAAAACGTTCCGTCCCCTTCTACAATCCTCGATACATAGGGCATATGTCATCAGATTTGATGATGCCAGCGCTCCTCGCTCAACAAATTACTAATTTTTATAATCCTAACAACATTACTGGCGAATCGGGACCTGTCACCTTAAAAATGGAACTTCAAGTCGGTGAACAATTCGCAAAAATGTTCGGTTTTAATACTGACAAGTCAAAGTCCCCCTGTGCCTGGGGACATCTCACAAGTGGTGGAACGAGCGCCAATTATGAGAGTCTGTGGAATTTTAGAGCCGCAAAATATTATCCGATTGCAATCGTCGCGGCCATCAAACAGCTTGAATTAGAACCTGAGCTAGAATTTATTTCCGAAAATTTTAAAATGATCAGTGAATATAGCTGCTGGGAATTGATCAACTTTTCAATCGAAAAAACACTTGAATTTCGACAATTAGTGCTCAAAGAGGTGCTGATAAGGTTTGGTGAAGAGCGTATTGTTGAATTTCAGCAAGCGATAGAACAAAACCGAATTGAAACACTGGGGCCGGCACAGTTCTTTGCCGAACATTGGCAATTAAAATCTGCAGTGGTGATTGTTCCTGCTACCGCCCACTATTCATGGGAAAAAGCAATGCGCGTTATGGGAATTGGTAGCGCATCTCTAATCAAAGTACCGCTCACAGACTCTATGCGCATGGATGAAAATGAACTGGAAAGGATTGTCAACAATCTGCACGCACAAAATATTCCTATATTAGCGGTAATTGGCGTATTAGGTACAACCGAATTTGGCACAATCGACCCCATTCAAGAAATCATTCGTGTTAGAAATGAAATGTCAGACAAAGGTCTCTACTTTTCGGTTCACATCGATGCGGCTTGGGGGGGATATTTAACCAGTATTTTTAGACAACCAGATGGTCAATTAGTACCTTATGATAACGTCAAACAAGAACTTCATTACTTTCCATCAAAACATGTCTATCAATCTTTTGCATCACTAAAGGATGCTGACAGCATCACTATTGATCCTCATAAACAAGGCTACCTTCCCTTTGGTACAGGAGGATTTATTGCCAAAAACAGAGATATCGTCAGACTTTTAACTAGTAATGCAGATTATGTTTTTACAGGCTCTGAAGAGCCTGATTTTTTGCAGATAGGGCAATATATTTTAGAAGGTTCTAAACCTGGAGCTAATGCCGCTGCCGCCTATGTGGCTCATGCCGTACTGCCACTGGACAATCTAAATTTTGGTCGTGTGATACGTCAAACTGTTCGCTCTGCTGAATATTTTTTTGACAAGCTGAAATGGTTAAAGAAAGAGTTAACGGGCAAAGTGTGTTTAACTATTCCCTTTGAGCCAGATAGTAATCTGGTCACCATAGCTATCAATCCACATGGTAATCAATCACTCCAGGTGATGAATCAATTCTCTGCCGAAATATACAAACAACTGACTCATGATGTCGGCGCACCGGTTCAATCGAAAGAATTTTTAGGTTCTAAAACTTATTTATCCGTTGATAATTTGAATAAACAAGAACAAACCAATTTTTTCAAGAAATTGCATTTGTTTGATAAAAATAGTAGTACTAAAAGAGGGGACAAAATTTTTATTCTTCGCCACACTCTTATGAATCCATGGCTTAGCGCCACAAACGACGGAAAAAATTATCTGGATAAATACTGCGAATATCTTAAGGATTTGCTGCTAGAAACAGCCAAAAATTATTAATCTGATGGCAATTGCTAAAAATAGCTACCTTAACAATGCTAGGAGTGACAGCTTGTGCCAGCTAAATGACTTAGCTCCGAAGGGTCAGCAATACATAGATAACGATCTTTCATTTCTATTAGACCTTTTTTTTGAAGCCGGGTAATCAACCGGCTAACAGTTTCTACCGCTAAGCCTAAATAGTTAGCTATATCACTTCTGGTCATGGTAAGGAAAAACTCTTTATCTGAGAGACCTCGACGACGATAGCGAGCTGAGAGATTCATAACAAAAGCGGCAAATCGCTCGTCTGCATTTTTTTTGCTCAACAGCATCATTAATTGTTGTTCATCTCTTATTTCATTGCTCATAACTCTAAATAGCTGACTTTGCAAACCCGGCAACTCTCTTGCCAATATTTCTAAACGATCAAATGGAATGCTGCATACAAGCGAGGTTTCTAAAGCTTTTGCAAAACTCGGATAATTGGTAGTGCTCACAGCATTTAAACCGACCATTTCACCTGGTAGGTGGAATCCTGTCAATTGCTCAATTCCCTCAGAACTAATTGTGTAAGATTTTAAACTACCAGAACGTATTGCGTAGATTGCATCGAAGGGATCGCCCGCCTTAAACAAAAACTCGCCTTTTTTGAGAAGTTTTTTACGTTGGACTATATTGTCGAGATGTTCAATTTCAGAATCGGCTAGCATTACTGGTAAACAGAGTCGCTTGATGCTACAAGTTTGGCATTTGATTTGGCTTGATAAATTGGCATTCACAGACAATGTAAAATCAACCACTCGCTGAAAAGAGCGGTGATTATATCAGCTTTATTATGTAGTTACAGCAGTTTGCGCAAATAAAACCCAGTAAAATGATAGGTTATTATACGCTTTTCAACTGCTCTAAATAACTTTAGAAAAGCTATTAATCGTATGTAACTCGTTTAGATAAGCATCAAAAATCATACAAATATTTCTAATAAGCAGCCTTCCTTTGTTGGTAATATTTATTTCACGCTCGGTTATTTCAACTAATTCATCCTCGATAAAAGGCATCAACATATCAAGTTCCTGGGCAAAATATTGCTCAAAGTTGATATTGAAAGCACTCTCAACTTTATCCATATCTAACTGAAAATGACAAATAAGATCGAATATAACTCGCTTTCTAACAAGATCATCCTGATTGACTTCAACGCCTCTCCAACTAGGTATTTCATTTTTGTCTAGAGCCAGATAATAGGAGTCCGTGTCTCTAACATTTTGATGATAATGCCCATTAATAGAACCAATTGATGAAACGCCAACACCAATTAGCTCATACTCTTCATGAGTCGTATAACCTTGAAAATTTCTGTGTAAACAACCTTCTTTTTGTGCAATCGCAAGCTCGTCATCAGGTTTAGCAAAATGATCCATACCTATATATAAATAACCATTTTCTTGTAGGTTTTCGATGATGTATTGAAAAATAGCGAGCTTTTCGACCGCACTGGGTAAATTTTCAGAACTGATCCTGCGTTGTGGCTTAAACCGATGGGGCAAATGCGCGTAATTAAAGACCGAAATTCGATCAGGCGAAATCTCCATTACGAGCTTAAGAGTTTGTTCAAATGTCTGCTTAGTTTGATATGGTAAACCGTAAATGAGATCAAGATTGATTGATTTAAACCCGTATTTTCTGGCCTCTAAAATCATATCGCGAGTCATTTCAAAGGATTGAACACGATTAACCGCTTTTTGCACCTTAAGATCAAAATCCTGCACGCCCATGCTCATTCGATTAAAGCCGAGCTCAGCTAAATGTTTAATATCTTCAATTGGAATGGCTCTAGGATCGATCTCTATGGAAATTTCAGTAGAATCTACCTTGGGTACCTTGAAACTGGCTCTAATCGCCTGCATAATTTCTGTGATCTGCTCAATCGACAAATATGTTGGAGTTCCGCCGCCCCAATGGATCTGACGCAATTGATTATTACCAATATTGGCTGATACTAACCGTATTTCTTTAATTAGGTTTTTAACATACTTTTCAGCTCTCGATTTATCTTTAGTAATTATTTTATTACAAGCACAGTAGTAACAAATATTTTGGCAAAATGGGATATGTATATATAAAGACAGCGACTTGTCTTCTGGTAACTGCTTTAGAGAGGTTAAATAATCTTCCGGTTTATAATCTTCCGTAAATTCTAAAGCCGTTGGGTAAGAGGTGTACCTTGGACCCGAGATATTATACTTGGCAAGCAGCGACTCATCCCATTCCAGCGTGGTCTGTTGAAGGTGTTTTGTCTTTTGCAAACTGCTGGTCTTATGTAAAGTATCGATCGGTTGCATTTGTTTTGTCTGCCTGTTTGAAAATAACAATATGACTGGTTACAGCCAAAAGTAGCAGAAATCAGGTTGAATAGGATGATCCAAATCAAACTATTGATAATGAAGGAAAATAAAAAGCAATAATATACTTAAATCAAGATGTCATCGGTTTTACCAATCATCCAATCGGAAATCGACGTCCTGAACCGTTTTGATTGTGTTTGTTCGCTGGAAATGACCGAACCCACATCAAACGTAATTCGGCTACGGACCATTAAACAACGGATCATCGTTCCGATCGCGGAAACACCATTGATCCGAACGGGTAAAATATCGCAGCCACTCAAATGACTAAGCTTAATGATCCCAGGTTTAATACGCGGTCTTGGAGTGGATTCGCTATGAATTCCTCCTTGAGGGAAGACAGCGACGACTTCTCCTGCTTCGATAGCTCTCAGAGCTCTCCGAAACGCCCCTTCGACGCGTCCGCCACGATCAACAGGTATACAACCAGCGGCTTTGAACATCCATTTAAGAAAAGGTTTCTCGTATTCTTCTTTAGCGATCATAAAGCGAATTGGCTTATTAGTGGCGGTGATCAGTAAAAAAGGGTCAATTGAAGACACATGATTTGCCGCTAGAATAAGACCTTTTTCAGTTGGTAGTTTGATTTCAAAATCACCTTGCCTGTGAAAGTTTTTACAATACAAACGAACCCATCCATCCAAAACATTAGCACCAGGATGTCCCCAATTAGCACCGTTGTATCGTATACCTATAGCGATAATCCCACTGACAATAGCAGCCGTACCAGACAAACTAATAATTAAAACAATGAAGCTACTCATTAATGTTGACTACCCAGCTGCATAATTCGTTGTAAAGAATTGCTTGTCAATATTTTTGAACTCATCGGATTTGACAATTTTTCATCGGTTGATCCATATTAAACTTGCCATTCTGCCGGTTTCACCATCTCTACGATAGGAATAAAATCTATCGCTCTCGGAAAATGTACACAAGTCACCCCCAGATGTTTCTATATTATATTCTGATAAAATCATTCTGGCGATCATATACAAATCACAATAAAATTTATCACTTTCGGCATTGGATGAAACAAACGCTTTAGAATAATTCGGATTGAATTTAAGGAAAACCTGCCTGACATCGTCTCCAACTTCAAAATGCTTTTGACAAATAGCCGGGCCAAGCCATGCCAAAAGGTCGGTTGGATCACCAGAATAACAATCGATAGTATTTTGTATGACTCCATTGGCTAAACCTCTCCAACCCGCGTGAGCCGCTCCAACCCAAGAGCCTCGTCTATTACAAAATAATATCGGTAAACAATCTGCGGTCATAATGGTACAAACTTGATTCGGTTTGCAACTATAACTTGCATCAGCCTGGAAAGGGAAAGTTTGGATATTTTGATAAAATAGCTCAGCATCAAGTACATCGGTACCATGTACTTGATCTAACCAAAATAGGGATCGTTTTAGCGCGAGATCTGAAAACAAAAGGTTTCGATTTTTTTTTACATTATCAGGATTGTCTTCAACGTGTTCCGCTAAATTAAAGCCAGCATATTCGGCAAGACTATATCCACCAATTCTAGTCGTAGAAAATCCTCTCACATGATCCGGTGCAGACCATTGCGGTCGGATATACTTGGTTTTAATACTGGTTGTTTTTACACCAGTTGTTTTTACATTCATTGTTTTAAAATTCATAGCTTTGACAGAGTGAAACGGCATCACTCGTTTCGTAATTAACGTGCGTCATGTTGCTTGATAGCATCGATTAAGCCACTCAAATCATTGGGAAGCGGTACTTGCCAGCTCATCGATTCACCGGTAGTTGGATGCTGTAGTCCCAGAGAAACAGCGTGCAACGCTTGGCGGTTAAAAGAGTCAAATACTTCAGTAAACTCTTCAGTCATAGCTCTTGGCTTTTGGTTTCTGACCGAATAAAGTGGATCACCCACAATTGAGTGATTAATATGAGAAAGATGAACACGGATCTGATGAGTTCGTCCTGTTTCTAATTTAACTCGTAACAAAGTAAAGTTTTTAAATTTTTGCTCTATTCGGTAATGAGTTATTGCTTCTTTCGCAGAAGAGGTGCCATTTTCTATCACCGCCATTTTTTTGCGGATCTGCGGATGTCTTCCAATCGGTAAATCGATAGTTTCACCAGCGACCAAGGTGTGATGAACTAGCGCTATATATTCACGATCAAATTCTCTCAATTGCAGCTGATTAACTAAATGGTTATGTGCTTCAGCTGTTTTAGCCACCACTAATAAGCCCGTTGTGTCTTTATCTAAACGATGAACAATTCCAGCGCGCGGTAATTTTCTTAGTTCTGGAAAGCGAAACAGCAAACCATTGACCAAAGTGTCTTGATAATGTCCGGGAGCAGGATGAACCACTAAACCAGCCCTTTTATTCACAATTAACAAGTCATCATCCTGGTAATGTACCTCGAAATCGATATCTATTGCCTGCCATTCTCCTTGGTCTTGCATTGTCGGTACAACCGATAAATGCTCACCACTCAAGACTTTATGTTTAGGTTTATTGATCGCTTTATTATTTAGTTTAACTTGTTGATTTTTAATCCAACTTTGTAATCGTGAACGAGAAAGTTCCGGAAAATAATGAAGTAACACATGATCCAAACGTTCACCGATTAAGCTTTTTTCAACGATAAACTCCAGCGGTGGCTGCTCGAGTTCTTCACCTTGCTCATTTTTGATGGAACTTTTTTCCACTTTGTATGCCTTATCTGTTGGTTGGTATAGCAGTTATTCGCCCTCTCAGGTAAAATAACTCGAATAACCAATTTTACCCGTTAACAACTTGTTTTTGTGAGTTTATTACTAACAATTTAACCACTAATCAAGTTTCTAACGTTTATGCCAAGTAGTTTTACTATTGGCGATTTAATTGACCCGACAGTTTAATTTATTGGATAGCATAAACCTACCCGTTTATTTTTGTCATTTTAGCGACTTTGAGAATCAATGAGAATAGTAAAAAGCACTTGCTTAATTTTGTTAATAACCATTTTAGCCGCTTGCTCTAGTACGCAAGATGATATTACCGGAGCGGCTAAAATAAATAACGCCTTTAAATTATTTGAAAAGGCTCAGTATTCAATGTATTCGGGCAACTACCGAAGCGCTGTTGAGTATTTAGAAAGATTGGATAGTTTATACCCCTTTGGTGCTTATTCTCATCAAGCGCAATTAAACCTCATTTATTCCTATTATAAATTAAGCGACTACGAAACAGGAATCGCATCGGCTGAACGTTTTATTCGGCAAAATCCCCGGCATAAAGATCTTGATTATGCCTATTATATGAAGGGATTGATCAATTTCTCAACTGAAACAGGTTTTGGTAAAGAACTATTTTCTGCGCCTATCTCTGAAAGAGACGCTGGTGCAGCGAGGCAGTCATTCGATGATTTTGCCGAGCTAATCCGATTATTCCCCAATAGCAGCTATGCCAAAGACTCGCATCAGCGAATGATCTACCTGCGTAATCGCCTAGCAGAATACGAATTACATGTTGCCAATTATTATTTACGACGAACTGCTTACCTTGCAGCGGCTAATCGGGCAAAATATGTGGTTGATCACTACCCAAAAACACCCGCCGTGCCACATGCATTGCAAATGATGGTCACTGCTTATAACCTTCTCGATTTACCTGATCTCGCAGAAAATAGTCGACGGATTTTGCTATTAAATTATCCAGATCATAAAAGTTAACCGAAAAACTTAGTCACAACTAATCGCGAAAACATTAATAAAGGCGTATTCAATACGCCTTTATTAATGTGAAATCGCTATAAACAAGCGCTTAAATCGCGCTTTCGTTTTCATCACCTGTGCGAATACGAATAATTTTTTCAATTTCAGAAATGAATATTTTACCGTCACCAATTTTACCTGTTTTCGCAACTTCCATGATGGTGTCGACACATCGATCAACCAAATCGTCAGAAATAATAATCTCAATTTTGATCTTAGGTAAAAAATCCACCATGTACTCAGCACCGCGATATAACTCAGTGTGCCCTTTTTGACGTCCAAACCCCTTAACTTCTGTCACGGTCATTCCAGAAACCCCCACATCACCTAAAGCTTCTCGAACATCATCCAATTTAAAAGGTTTAATGATCGCTTCAATTTTTTTCATGTTGGTTCCTTACGGGTCAAGATTCAACTGATTATTTTAGGTTAAAGGGATAATATCATAGGCTTGCTTTCGAGTTCATCCCAAATCAGTCGATAAGTATTCTATATACTTGTGATACATAAAGATTCTAATCAATCAGATCATTGAGTAAAATTGTTGTATCACCTAAAATGTGATTATGGTTAATTGCAGTATAAAACGAAATGCTTAAAAATAATATTATTCAAGAGATGCGCGTTCTCCCGGAAATTGACATAGAATTAGAGATAGAACGACGGGTTCAATTTATCAAAAACACGCTGTTAGACGCGCAGGTAAAAACGCTCGTATTAGGAATCAGTGGTGGCATCGATTCAACCACTTTGGGAAAGCTAGCGCAAATAGCAGTCAATGAGTTGAATAACGAGGATGAAGGCTATCGGTTTATCGCTGTCAGACTGCCTTATGGCGTACAAGCTGACGAGCAGGACGCGCAAATCGCCATCGACTTTATTCAACCGACCGAGAACATTAGTATTAATATAAAAAACAGTGTCGATCAGTTAAATATGTCATCTTTATCCGCTCTGAAAAATAAAAATCTACTGCCACAAGGTAAGAATCATTTGGATTTCATAAAAGGCAACAGTAAAGCACGCGCTAGAATGATCGCACAATATGAGGTTGCAGGACTACTTTCAGGATTAGTATTAGGTACAGACCATTCCGCCGAAAACATTACCGGCTTTTATACTAAATGGGGTGACGGGGCTTGCGATTTGGCACCGTTATTTGGTCTGAGTAAGCGCCAGGTCAGACAACTGGCAAACTATTTAGGTGCACCAAAACAGCTAATTGAAAAACCACCAACTGCCGATCTGGAGTGTTTATCGCCAGAAAAGACCGATGAAGAAGTGCTTGGATTAAGCTATCAACAGATTGATGATTTTTTGGAAAATAAATCCAGAGATCCAAAGATCGATAAACATATAACGGAGATCTATCAAAAAACACAACATAAACGTCTTCCCATTCCGACGATTTATAATCAGTAATGCCTGTTTCACACAATAGCTACCTAGTTAAAAATACTTCTTGGCGCACACTTAAGATATTCTCGGTTTATCGTATGTTGCTTGCCTGTTCGCTAGTAATTATGGTGCAATTTCAATCTGAAACACCTTTTTTGAGCGTCGAATTTCCACAACTTTTTAACATCACCGTATTTGTCTTTTTAGCCATCGCCATCCTCGCTCATATAACAACCTACTACCAAACCCACTTTGAAATACAACTACAAGTTCAAGTTCTACTCGATATCGTGTTGCTCACCATGCTAATGCATGCAGCTGGCGGAGTGAGTAGTGGTTTGGGCATGTTGATCGCCGTAAGCACCACCGCAGCATGCATATTACTGAGTACTACCTCTTCTTTAGGATATGCCATGCTAGCCTCCGCCTTAGTGTTTGCTGAAGAAGGTTATTCCAGAATATATGGAATTCGCGATAAAAGTGGCTTAACGCAATTAGGGATCTTATCAATCACTATTTTGGGTACAGCATTAATGGCTCTGTATTTATCGCGCAGAATACGGGAAAGCGAGCAAACTGCGGAACTATCAATTCGCGGTTTAGCCAGCATGGAAAAACTTAACGAAGAAATTATTCAGTATATGTCCACCGGCGTCATTGTAACCGATGGTTTTCAAAATATTCGCTTAATCAATCGCGCAGCTTGGGTTCATCTCGGTATGCCAGAGTCAACTCAAAGTAAACGCCTGGATCAAGTTGCCACCCCGCTCGCCCGACAACTTAATTTATGGCGACGAAAAACACATTATCGGTCAAAACCTTTTAGAAATACAGCAACAGGACCCAGCCTTTTACCTCACTTTTCCCCGATAGGTGACAGCAAAGAAAACGCCATTATTTTCTTGGACGATACCTCAGTACTTACCCAAAAAGCGCAGAATTTAAAACTTGCATCTCTTGGTCGCTTAACTGCCTCTATCGCCCATGAAATCAGGAATCCTCTTGGCGCGTTGAGTCATGCCGCACAACTGATTAGAGAGTCAGAACAACTCGAACCAGCAAATGTTGAGTTGGTGGAAATCGTCGAAAAAAATGCCTCTCGAGTCAATGAGATCATTGAAAATATTATGCAATTATCGGTACGCAAAACCGCCAGAGCCGATGAAATCAACCTTTCTAAATTTCTTAAAAATCTTGAGCGCGAATACTCGATGTCGAAAACACCAAACCCTGAAATCGCACTGCAGTTTCATTCAGAAGATATCATTGTACATTTTGACGTACTGCAATTACGTCAAATTCTTACCAATCTATTTGATAATGGTTTGCGCTACAGTGAGCTCTTTTTTGGAAAACCCTATCTGTTGATTATGGCAGGGGTTGAACCAAATAACAGAACACCGTTTTTAGATGTGATTGACAAAGGTGAAGGCATTCCACCAGAAGAAGCGGAAAAAATATTCGAACCTTTTTTTACCACATCCAGATCAGGTACCGGCTTAGGTTTGTATCTTTCAAGAGAGCTGTGTGAGGCAAACCGGGCAAGGCTTGATTATATTCCCTTGACGGCAGGCGGTTCCTGTTTCAGAATAAGTTTTGCTATTAGCAAAAATAATAAGCACTGAATGAGCTAATCTAATGCCCCCTAAACACGGACAGATTATGACCAAAAAACCGCTTGCTCTTATTGTTGATGATGAGCCCGATATACTTCAATTACTTGGAATAACTCTGAGTAGAATGGATATCGACACAAAAAAAGCTGAAACCATCACTCAAGCGAAAGAGCTTCTTGCGCTAAATACTTTTGATTTCTGTTTAACTGATATGCGTTTGCCCGATGGTGACGGAATTGATCTGATTAAATTTATTCAAAAAAAATTCAGCAAACTACCAGTTGCGTTAATTACTGCCCACGGAAACATGGAAACGGCGATTGACGCAATGAAAGCCGGCGCTTTCGATTTTTTGTCAAAACCTGTCGATCTTAATGCGTTGCGCTCCTTGATCAATAACGCGATTAAACTAAATAACACTTCACCCGGGAAAGCAACTTTTCCGGCTAAAAACACTAAAAGTAAAAAGTTACTTATCGGCGATACCGAGGTAATGAAAACTCTTAAGCAAACAATTTTAAAGCTTGCCCGTAGCCAAGCGCCGATTTTTATCAACGGTGAATCTGGTACCGGAAAAGAATTGGTCGCCAAATTGATCCACTTTAAAGGCCCTAGAGCGGATAACTCGTTCGTGCCAGTCAACTGCGGCGCAATACCATCGGAATTAATGGAAAGCGAGTTTTTCGGTCATAAAAAAGGGAGTTTTACTGGTGCAGTATCGGATAAAAAAGGGCTTTTCCAAGCGGCTGAAGGTGGTACTTTATTTTTAGACGAAATTGCAGAACTACCCATATCTATGCAAGTAAAATTACTCCGGGCTATTCAGGAAAAAAGTATTCGCCCAGTTGGTTCAGATACGGAAATTTCCGTCGATACCAGAATATTGAGCGCGAGTCATCGTGATCTTTTGGGATTGGTTCATCAAGGAACTTTCAGACAAGATTTATTTTACCGAATCAATGTTATCGAAATTAATGTGCCTGCGCTACGGGAAAGAAAAGACGACATCCCTAAACTCACTCGTTATTTGCTTGAACAATTAACCAAATCACACAGCGTTGAGAATATGAATATTTCTGAAGATGCGCTTGATGAATTAACTGAATACAATTTCCCGGGAAATATTCGAGAGCTAGAAAACATTCTCGAAAGAGCGCTTACGCTGGCTTCGCAAGACACCATACAACCAAGCGATCTTAATTTGCCTAACAGTTCATTTAATCCAAGTACAGGCGCTTCACCAAGCCGTAACAACTTACCTCTCGATGAATTTCTAGCAAAAATCGAAACGGTGGAAATTTTAGCTGCGCTCGAAAAGTCTAAAGGGAACAAAACCAAAGCGGCTAAAGCCTTAGGAATTAGCTTTCGGGCGATGCGCTATAAGCTGGATAAATTGGACATTAATTTGGATTAATTTTGGAATACCCTAAAAAAGAAGAGATTGACATCACCTGAACTATAATTTAGTGTCAAAAGTTGATTTTGTTAAGATTGGGGCAGGAAAAGGAAAACTCAAAGATATTAACCTGATCTCAGTATTTCAGTCAGCTATAAATCAACCTTAAATCCAATAAAAACAGATCAACTTCGATCAAAAAAGGGGCAAACAATGAAAATATCCGCAGGTGTCATTTTAATTATCGCAGCCATTCTCAATCTTTTTGCATCATTCGGCTATTTTGCTGGTGGAGCGCTAACCACTGCTGGTGCAGAATATGCTGATGATTACGCACAAACAGCGCAAGACTCAGAAGACTTAGCACAGTTATCAGACTCAGAAAAAGCCCAACTTGACGAAGTTCGAGATACTTTACAAACCGGTAGCGCGGTTGGCGGTGGTCTGATGATCTACGGTATATTTTTACTACTTAGTGTTGGTATTTTAATTGCTGGAGCGGTATTTTTATTTAAAGATTCCAACGCAAAATTCGTTATGATCGCTGGTATCGTTGCTATTGCAGCTGAAGTCATAGGAATTGTTATTATATCCTTTGGTATTATGAACATTTTAGGTATTGTAGGTGGAGTTCTTGCGCTGATAGCAGCAAAGTCAATCGGCAACAACATCGCTGAAGAACCTGCAGAAGTTAGTGCTTAAATCAAACCAATTTTATGTCTATTTCTAACTCTTCTTTGCGCGTGCGCCAAGTGGTTATCTTGATCAAACAAGATATCCAGCGCACTCTGCAAGGTCCTCACGGACAGCTTTTTCTTATATTCTTTGCCTTATTCTGGTTTTGGTTTTTATGGCAAAGTAGTGGCGGGATTGCACAGTCTTTTTCCGCCAGTGGAAATCAATCTAATGAGGCTTGGCTGCTCAGTTGGGTTTTTTCGTTATTGTTTGACGGCGACCAACGAGTCTTATTCGTTGAACACCCAGCAACTTTATCACTTTATTATGTGATTGCGATCAGTACCATGCCTGTTTTTGTGTTGTTAGCAGCAAGTAACCAAACAGCAAGTGATATCGGTAGTAAATATCTTCGATTTATCATTCCTCGCTGCACTCGAATGGAGATTTATATTGCTCGTTTTGTTGGTGCCAGCATCATCGTAAATGGCTCTTACTTGCTGATAACGATCGCAGCGGCAATTTTATCCGGAGCCATCGACCCAGACACAACGTGGTCTTCACTGATAAGTTACGGCTTACAAATAACACTATCTATTTTATTTTACAGCTTACCTTTTGTTGCCATTATGGCGCTTTGCTCCGCGAGTATCGGCTCAGCAAGCTTGTCAGCACTTACCGGAACCAGTGTCTATTCAATTATCACCTTGTCTGTAAGCTTTATCGCGTTTCGTTGGCCCGATGTAGAAATCGCAGGCTACCTAGTTCCAAGTGTGACTAAGCCACTTCATTTAAGTCTTAATTTTGCAGAGCTCAGTCAAGCAGGAGTACTCTCACTGGTGTTTGTACTGTTTTTTGCTGGTCTAGGCTGGCGAACTTTTAGCAAGCGAGATATATAATGACTTTAATTATTCGCACGTCTAATTTATCAAAATCTTTTGCGGAAAAAAAAGTTCTTAAAAATATTTCCCTTAATATCAACAAGGGTGCATCTGTCGGATTAGTTGGTCATAACGGCGCAGGTAAAACTACCCTATTCTCATTATTATGCGGTTATCTACAACCTAATTCTGGTGAAATAGAAATATTAGGAACAGCGCCCGCTTCACCTAGTCTAAGTGGTCGACTATCTATATTACCGCAAGATGCATCTTTTGTTGCGGGTATCAAAGTTGGGAAGCAGCTAACCATGCTGGCTGAATTACAAGGCTTTTCTTCTAAAGATGCCGTGACTGAAGCTCGCCGAGTATTAGAGATTGTTAGCTTGTCAAAAGAATGGGGGCAACTACCCGAAAAATTAAGTCACGGCATGTTAAAAAGAATCGCAATCGCTCAAGCATTTATTGGTGAGCCTGAACTGGTTTTATTAGACGAGCCAACTGCAGGATTAGATCCAGAATCAGCCAAAAGGATCCGAGATTTAGTAAGAAAAAAGCAGCACGAAATAACCTTTGTCATTAGCTCTCACAATCTCGAAGATATCGAAGATTTATGCCAAGAGATTCTCATACTAAAATCAGGTCAACTGACCCATCACGAAAATATCGCCAATTTAACTGCCAGAGAAAATGTGCTGACTTTTAAAATGGAACAAGAACTTCCTAAAAATGTCGAAAACTTATTTTCTGAAATCCCTCTAATTACCAGCGTAAAAAAAGGCAAAGATGGCGAGAGAAAATTAGTGGTTTATTTTCAGTCGAGTGATAATGATGCCTTGCTAGAAATTGATATTTTAAAATGTCTAGCAGCAGCAAATTTACGTTATCGAGAAATGGTTAGAGGAGAACGTTTGGCGGATAAAGTTTTGGATATGTCTCACTAAAGTTAAAAATCAAACCTTATTTGAAAATTAATTGTTGTTAAATTAATCTTTAATTTCTCACGGTATTTACGATAAATTAATAAGGATTAACCGACGTTTCTGTCCGCTTTTTAATGGTTGCTTTGTAATTATCATCAATACTCATTTCATAAGTAATTTGATCGACCCGCTCTTCTTGTGAAATACTAACAACATAAGTATTAGTTGCAGATAATTTTATTTGCGATATTCCACCACCGCCGATCTCTGTATAACTTTCGTGATTCAACTGATTTTTCTAGGTTTAAGTATCTATTAAGGTGACTGTTCGAGAATATTGTTTGTGAAATCAACTAGTCCGGCTTTAGAACTTTACCGAAAAAATATTCTGACATAAGCCCAGCTTGTCTGGCAATTTTGCCATTAACGATGACTATATCGAACCCTTGCGCAAGTTGGTGCGGTTGGGCGTAAGTAGCTGCGGCATTAACCAGAGCAGGGTTAAAAATAATAATATCCGCTTTTTTGCCTTTTTGGATGATGCCTCTGTCGGAAATCCCTAAAACATTGGCCGACTGAGATGTCATTTTTCTAACAGCTTCCTCTAGAGATATAACACCTCTTTTTATTACATATTCATCAATGATTTTAGCAAATGCACCGTGCCCTCTTGGATGGAAACCTTCCATTCTTCCGTCAGACGAAATTGATACTAAAGGGTCAATCAATAACCTTGTTTGAAGTTCATCATCCATAATAAAATAAGCTCCAGCTGCTCCCTTAGGACCTAGCTGCATTAAGACCTTTTCAAAAGGTACTCCAAGTTCCTTCGATACGGCAGCTAGTGTTTTTCCGGTATATGGCGCGGTACCAAATAGAGTCGCTTCTGGACCATTTCGTTTGATAATTTTATTGCGCAAGAATATTTCCAATTCAGCCTTTCGTTCAATTTTAGCCACTTCAAATTGCTCAGTGGTTTTTGCCCAGACTGGAAACAGCAAGCTAATACCTGCATAACTAGCATTATATGGGTAAATGTCTGCAGAAATATCAACGCCTTTTTTTCTTGCATCATGTATTTTTTGTAGAATACTAATCGCAGATTTTATCCCTTTACCGTACACAGATTTAATATGTGATACATGAACTTTAGAGAATTTACCTTGCTTTAAAAGCTCTTCAAGAGAAGCTAACATTTGATTATCATCTTCATTGCGAAGGTGGCTCATAATGAGTCGATGATTATTACCAACTGTTTTTGCCAAGGTCTCCATCTCTGAATCCTGTGCATTCAACCCAGGGTTGTACTCTAGACCTGTACTCATACCAAAAGTGTATTTTAGAGTATCATTGAGAAGCTTGAGCATCATTTCCATTTCCTTTGGACTAGGCTTTGCTTTAAGGTTTATCCCTGTTTGGCGACGCAAAGTTCCATGACCGACGAACATGGCTAGGTTCAACGAAATACCATGTTTTTCAACTTTAGAAAGCCATTGAGATAAGTCATAAACTTCAGGGCTATCTCCATCTTGACCGAGTGTTAGAGTGGTAACTCCCATGGCTAGAAAATTCTCAAAAGCTGGAGTTTTAAGTGGTTCTCCGTGGGCATGTAAGTCAATAAAACCAGGAGAAACAATGCGGTTTTTAGCATCAATGTGCTTTCTTATGCGTAGCTTAAAATCTGTTTCATCAAATGCAGTTTTACCTACAAAAATAATTTCGTCATCAACAATTACCAGATCAGCTAATGTAGCCTTATTGCCTAAGCCATCCAAAACTTGACCATTAGTGATCAAAATGTCTATTTTTGAAAATTCAGATAAAAAGGTGGATGCGCTAAGATGAGAAGAATAACTTAGGACGTAAACCACAGAGGTTGCAAATATTTTTAAGAAGGTATTCATCATAAAATAATCAAGCCTACAATTAGATAAAGTAGAAAAGTTACAGCCCCAGTTGCCAAAGCATAGGGAAGCTGTGTTTTAACGTGTTCTAGTAAGTCACAACCTGATGCGATTGCTGAAACTGCGGTAGTGTCGGAAATAGGTGAACAATGATCTCCAAATACTCCTCCACCTAAAATTGCAGCAAGTATAAAGGATGGGGGTAAACCCATAACTTGAATGATAGGTACACCAATAGGAATTAGGATTGCAAATGTGCCCCAAGACGTTCCGGTCGAAAATGAAATAATTCCACCAACAACAAATATCATCGGAGCAACAAGATACAGGGGTAAGAAATCACCAACTATTTGCGATATATATACGCCAGTACCCAATTCTTTAAGACTAGCACCAAGCGCTAAAGATAAAAGCACAATCGCCACTAAAGGAAGGATATTAGACATTCCCTCAAATCCTATTTTAACCAATTGAGCATGTTTGAATCGACCACTTGATAACATCATTAGATATGCAACTAAGCAAGCTAAGGTTGTCGCATAAAATACAGATTTTGAACCACTTCCTTCCGCAAGCGTTCCATCACCAGTCCAAAACATGAACCCAATCATGCCAAATACCATGATTGAAATAGGCAAAAGCATATAGATAGCTTTACCTTGTGGCTCGTTTTCACTATCGGGATCTTCAGGTAACTCTTCTTTAACATGAACTTTAGACCTAGCTAATGGACCGTAGTATTTGCCCGTGTAAGAAGAATAAAAGACGACAAGTAATGTCAGGATGGCATAAAAATTATAAACTACAGAGCCCCAAAGTATTTCCGCTGGACTAAGTTCAAGATCGTAAGTGCTTAGTAACGCCAGTACATAAGCGCCCCAGGCATTAAGTAAAATTAATATGCAAATAGGAGCAGAAGTACTATCAATTATATAGGCTAACTTGGCTCGACTTAGACCAAATTTGTCGAACAATCCTCTCGATAGAATACCTGCTGTTAACACGCTTAAATTTGATTCAATAAAAACAACAACACCGGTAAAACTTGCCATTAACGAAACTTGTCTTGGTGTTTTAGCCAGTCCTTTTGAAATAATAGCTTTCACCAAACCGGTAACGCCACCAGAGATTCGCATATAGGCCAACAAAGCTCCCACCATAACACTGAAAATTAATATTCTAGTGTTGCCAGGATCAGAAAAAACAGCAGTAATACGTTCTAATGAATTTAGACCACCGATAAGTGGATTTAAACTTTCTTTATTTATAACTAGTAGCCATTCTGAAATAAAAATAGACATAGCTAATGCAAGAATAACCTCTTTCTTCCAAATAACAATTGCAACGGCAATGAGTGGCGGTAAAATTTTAAACCATTCCATATTTAGAACCTTTTTTATTGTATAGAATAACAAGAATAACTGTTTTAATCCGACTGGATAAAACGTTATTTTTTCTTGCTATGCAGTGCGTGTTTTTGTTAAGTTGTGTAACGCCAAAATTCTTGAAAATCATTGGATGTTAGTTCATATTTTTTATGATTTCAAAAACACAATGGACGGAGTAACACTTGAACATTTATACCTATAAAAACGAACGATTGCACATTGAAAACATATCGATTGAAAAAATCTCCAAAGCAATAAAAACACCATTCTATTGTTATTCTCAAACTGCTATTCAGCAAGCATACCATAGTTACTCAAACAATCTACAAGAACTTGATGTTATGATTTGTTATGCGGTAAAAGCCAATACAAATCAATCGGTTATAAGGGTTGTTGCAGATCTTGGAGCAGGGGCTGATGTTGTTTCTGAAGGAGAGTTGCGGCGCGCTTTACAAGCAGGAATCCCCGCAAATAAAATAGTTTATTCTGGCGTTGCAAAAACAGAAAGTGAACTTATGTTTGCTTTAAAAAAAGATATCTTTCAGTTCAATGTGGAATCTGAAAATGAATTAGATCTGCTAAACAAACTCGCTGTTAATTGTAATAAAAAAGCGGCAATAGCTTTTAGAATTAATCCTGATGTTGATGCAGATACACATGAAAAAATTTCAACAGGAAAATCCGAAAATAAATTTGGAATTCCCATTGAAAATGCAAGAGAAATATATCAAAAAGCAGCGAAATTATTAGGTATAAAAATACAAGGAATTGATGTACATATTGGTTCTCAAATAACTAAATTGGCTCCCTTTAAAAAAGCTTTTGAACGAATCAAACTACTGGTATCTGAGTTAAATAACGATGGAATAAACATTCCTGTGATTGATGTTGGTGGAGGTTTGGGGGTTAATTACCAACAGAAAAATACTATTGATTATAAGATCGAAGATTACTGTCAAATGTTGGTAGAAACATTCTCTGATATCAACTGTAAAATTCTACTTGAACCCGGGCGTTCATTGGTAGCAAACAGTGGTCTTTTGGTTTCTAAAGTTGTATATAAAAAACAAAGTAAAGAACGAGTATTTTTAATTATTGATGCTGCGATGAACGATTTGCTCAGACCTAGTATGTATAACGCTTATCACGACATTTTATCGATAAAAGAAAAAAATGAACAAACAACTTATGATGTAGTTGGTCCGGTTTGTGAAACGGGTGATACATTTGCTAGAAATCGAACTATGACAAGTATGAATGAAGGCGAATTATTGGCTATTGCCAATGTTGGAGCTTACGGCTCTGTCATGGCATCGACTTATAATACTCGCTTATTGATCCCCGAAGTTTTAGTTAAAGATGAGCAATACAGTATTATTAAAGCAAGAACAAATTATGACGAGTTAATAAACCTTGATCGACTTGCTAGCTGGCAGTAATGCATTTATCCAAATGGATGAGCCTAAATAAAAAAACCAACACTTGAAGTGTTGGTTTTTTTTACTTATATACCCGTGCTACCTCAAAATTAAATACAACTAAAAATTGTAACTAATTCTCGTATAATAAAAACGACCATTAAATCCAAATGGGGATGATGATGCATAGGTTCGTCCACTCGAATGGGTTGGATCAACAGGTCCATTATCGTCCGTTATGTTATTGATACCTACTGCAAAACCTAATTGTTCGCTGAATTCATAATTAAATTCAGTATCGAGAAGAATGGTGCTATCAGCTTCAATCAAATTGTTTAAGTTGCCGCTATTTAGAGACTGTGTCCAAGTACCATAAAAGTTGGCTCGAGCCATTAAGCTCCAACTATCCGCAAGATAAGTTGTTGTGAAAGAACCTTTGTTTTTAGGCAGTCCTTTTTCTAAACGAAGAATTTTTACATCGTTGATATTGGGACCAAAAGCATCAACATTTGTATCGGTGTAGTTATACGCTAATGCGTATTTTAATTCGCCGTCAAACCCTTCATTAGAGTAGTTTGCAACCAGATCTACACCTTTAGTTGTTGTATCAAAATCATTGGTAAAATATTTAACTGAGTCTAATCCTATGGCATCGGTAACACCTAAAGCAGATAGCTCTGCTCGATCAATATCAGTTAATGTGATTGCAGATATCTGGCTAATGCGGTCAATGACTTCGATATTGAAATAGTCAGCTGTTAAGAAAAAATCACCAGATTCATAAACAAAGCCAAGAGCAAAACTTGTTGATTCTTCAGGGGTTAATGCTACACCGCCAAAACGTTGAGAAACAGGATTAGTTGGAGGTAGTGTTGCAATATCAACCAGTTCAGCACCTAAAAACTGAGTTTGTACCGACCGAACATTACTTTGTCCGATGGTTGGTGCTCTAAATCCAGTACTGACAGAACTACGTAATTTTAAGCTGTCAGACAATTCGAACAAAGCTGCCAGTTTCCAGTCAAAAGTTGAACCAAAGTCACTGAAATCTTCATACCGAAAAGCAGCCTCTATTAAGAAATTATCAGTCAGGTTTGTTTCAGCATCAAAATAGACTGCTTTTGATGTACGACTAGAAGTACCCGCATCAGCTGGCTTGAATCCAGGAAAACCGTTAGAACCAATACTAAAACCTTGACTAACAAGCGGACCTAATTGCCAAGATGCTACATCGCCAGCAGTAATTTCGAAGGATTCTTGTCTATATTCAGCACCGTAAGAAATAATGAAATTATCTAAGTCTTTCGAAAAATCCGCATTAAAGGATTTTTCTAACTGAGTATATGCGCCAGGTGTAAATTCGGTCGGTGAATTAGGACCAAGTGACGAATTAATAGTATTACTCATCTTAAAGTCCGTTGAATGTTGACCTACACTGACACTAAAATCGTAGCTAGTTCCTTCTTGATAGACGCCTCGCGTACCAGCAACTAAGGAAAGATCTAAGACATCACCGCCAAAAAAGGGAGTAAAACCGCCAGGAAATTTAATATTATGAGCAAAACAGTTTGCACCTTCTAATAAACCAAGTGCTGTTTCATCAGGTACATTGTTAATAACGCGAACAATCGGGCAAGCGGAGTTGTCGGTTGCACCTGAAGTTAAATCACCAACGAGGATAGTTGGAGTTAAAACTGGATTGCCATCAGCATCAACATTCCCATCATCCACACCAGGTCCTCTAAAGATACCGCCACGGGTATTAGGATTACGAAAGAAGAAACCACCTTCAACGGTTTTTTCAGACCAGTTTCCAAAGACATAGACTTCGCTATCGTTATCTAGCTCAATTCCCGAATTTAGAAATAATTTAAAGTCATCACTAATTTCAGGAGAACCCCATACTTGTGCTGGCACTCTGACGAATTCGTTTCCTGCATCAATAAGATCTTGAGCATCACTTCGCTGTGTACTCCGGCTGGTTGGATCTTGTTGATTAAATTCATAGCTAAAATTCGCAAAACCTCTTTCAGTTATAGCCATACCAATATTGCCTGACAAAGTTACTAGATCGCCATCACCCTCTGAAAATTGCCCCACTTTTAATTCAACGTTTCCACCAGAACTATTATCTTTAAGTACAAAGTTAATAACACCCGCTATAGCATCAGATCCATACTGAGCGGATGCTCCATCACGAAGGATCTCAACTTGCTTTAAGGCGATAGCTGGAATCGTTGAAATATCTGGACCTTGAGCTCCGTCCGCAATACCGTCACCAGAAAAGGCAATAATCGATCCTTTGTGACGACGTTTTCCATTGACCAGAATTAATGTTGAATCTGGTGATAGTCCTCTAAGATTTGCTGGTCTAACGATTGTTGCACCATCAGAGATTGCCTGAGCATTAACGTTATATGAAGGAGAAACAGTTCTTAATAGTGACGACATGTCTGATGTGCCGTTTGACATCAACTCGGCAGCAGATATGACATCAACAGGTACAGGAGAGTCACCTACGGATCTCGGAGCCGAACGAGAACCAACAACCACCATTACCTGAGAGTCATCAACAGCAGGGGCTTGTTCTGCAGCATAGATTGGTGCAGACACAAAGGACAATCCCATTGCTACGACTAAGGTTTTTAATTTAACTTCTTTTGGCATTATTAACTCCCGTTCTTTTAATTTTAAATTTCGGATTAGAGCACTTGTAAGTATTATTATTTAATTGGATGAATACTTTATCGGCTCGAAAGTATTCTTCACTGCGAATTGCGTGTTATTCGATCCCGTATCTCATCGCACCCATATTAGACCACCTATGTTCGTCAAAGTAACTAATCAGATGATACAAATATATTGCTATGTTGGGCATTATGACTATAATATTTGACGTTATGACTAATTCAAAACAAGATCAGCAATTAATTGCTCTATTAATAGAAAATGCTAGGATGCCTATCGCGGAACTAGCCCGCCAGCTTAATGTATCCCGAACGACAGCATTGAGTCGTTTACAGAGATTGGAGCGGCAAGGAGTAATAAATGGTTATACCCTTAAGCTTTCGGACAAGTATCAAAAAACGCTTATTAAAGCCGTTGTGATGATCAAATCACCACCGATAAATAGAGTAAGCATTGAAAGAGCTTTGAATAAGACCTCAGAAGTTATCACTCTGTATTCTATTAGCGGCGATTTCGATATGACAGCAATCATAGTTGCGTCGTCTATGGATCAGCTGAGTTTAATTATCGAGCAAATCGGTTTAATGGAGGGGGTTGAAAAAACACAATCTTCAATAATTCTATCGACCAAGATTGAACGTTGAATTTGGAAAGTATCAACAAATTAACTTAATACGGAGCAACAGCTTGCTCCTATAATCCCTGATAGAGTTCTGACACGCCTGTTTCATACTGTTGATCGAGGCAACTTCCCAGTGATCATCGTTAATATATTCTGCTTTGATCCCTTTACCAATCAACCGCTCAACGGGTCTTTCAGCAAAATATTCTGGGTACATATGCAGTGTTCGACCGACAAGTCCCAATCCATTGAGCAGCATAGAAACCACTAACTGTCCGCAAAAAATATGTCGGTGTTCACTTTGATTGGGATGGGCATGATCGAAGAATTTAACCACGCCTAATTTCTGGCACATTCCCGCGACCAGCCCTAAATGATCGAGTCCTTTGGTTGAATAGGCGGTTGACATATTATTTCTCTTGTTCAAAAAGAAACAATAGATCAAATCTACCGAAAAATGCCAACAACATATTGATTTAATTGAATAAATATTACGTATAGCGATCTTTTTGGCGTGTTTCTGATAGGATTTATTCCGTAAAGTGGGTGCGAAATGACAGATTGATCTTACACTAACCTTATAACACCCCCGAAAGAAATTATCCAACGCGTTTGTGGTTTCGATTGAGTTAAGGCTTTGAAAGCCGTTTTTTAAGTGAAAGTGGCAGCCTCAAGTTGAGTGACTTTAATCTTATTTCTTCCTGTAATATTTTAGCACCTAGCAGTGGATCATTAGTCGCATCTATTGTACTCAAAACAACATCAACGTAGTCATCGTTCTTAGTTTCGGAGATGAAACGCAACAATAAATCCGTTACCTCTTTCAATTTTTGTTCTTCAAGATAAAGCAGTATAGAAGCTGTACGCCAAGGTGGTAAATCGGGAAGTTTGATCAGATGAATGGTAAGAATATCTGCAACACTTGATTGATAATGTAAACTTAAATAGGCAGCAGCACCTGATGGTGACGGGCTTGTTATTGGTGTTTTGGCTAACTTTGCTGGCAAATTATCTAAGTATCCCAAAGCTTTATCGTTATTTGGCGATCGTCCTTCCATCCAGTTTATTAATGTATTAGCGTAAAATCTTGTAAACGCATCTTTGTCACTAAGTCTAGCTTTAAGTGCAGATATTGCATGGTTTCCACCTTGGCGTAATTGTGTTTCTTTTTTTATATATTCTTGCCCTGTTACTACCAGTAAGCTGTCTATAGGCATATTTTGACCCTTTTGATTGTTAGCCTGTACAAAGCAGCAAGGCAGTGTTGAAATAATTACACTATGTATTAGCAGCCATTTTATAATTGCTTTTTTTAGTCGCATAAAATCACAGTTCAAACTCCCACCATTTAGTTGTTTTAGGTGTACATAATGTATTCATACTACGGTCAAAAAAACTGATCAGTCACATTTTACTGTAAACAAACCCACGCATCTTCTAAATATAACACTTCCTTTTAACCCACTTCAGATGCAGGTGCTCTTTGTGATTTGACTTCCCGAAAACCACAAAGACAATTTGTCTTAATTTGCAATCACCATACTAACCACCTCCCAACTAATTCTCAATCCCTGCGTTATTTCTCTCAAGCGCTCTTTCCGCTCTATAACTCGAACGAACAAAGGAACCAGCGACAACTTCGCGAAACCCCATTTCTAACCCCCTGCGGCGATACTCATCAAACTCAGCAGGTTTCACATAACGCTCTATAGCCAGATGATTGACTGTCGGTCTTAAATACTGACCAAGAGTAACAATATCCAAATCAATATTTCTTAAGTCTTGCATGGTTTCTATGATCTCTTCATCAGTTTCACCTAACCCCAACATCAAACTTGTTTTGGTTAAAATATCCGGACGATATTTTTTTGCGTGAGCCAGCAATTTTAAAGTTGTTTCGTAACTGGCTCTCGGATCTCTTACTGGGTGTGTGAGACGCTTTACAGTTTCGATATTTTGTGCAAAAACAACAATGCCTGAATCCAGTACCTCCTCCAACGCTTCAAGATTGCCTTTAAAATCAGGCGTTAGAACTTCAACGTTGGTCTGTGGATTTTCTTTTCTTACCGCTTTGACGCACTCTGCATAATGATGTGCGCCGCCATCATCTAAATCGTCACGGTCAACTGAAGTAAAAACAATATATTTAAGTCCCATTAATTTAACAGATTCAGCTGAATTTTTCGGCTCATTTGGATCTAACCAGCCCTTTGGATTACCGGTATCAACAGAACAAAATTGACAAGCCCTGGTGCACACGGATCCCATTAACATAATAGTTGCTGTGCCTGCGCTCCAACATTCGCCGATGTTTGGGCATTTAGATTCTTCACAAACCGTACTTAATTTATTTCCGCGAACATTGGACTTTACTTCCTGATAACCTTTCCCATTTGGCAATTGAACTTTTAACCAATCTGGTTTGCCGCCCGTGATTTTCTGCTCGTTCCCACTTCGGCGTTTGATCCCATCTTTAATCGCAGTAAACCCTTGCTCAGTTGCAAATTTATTACCACTGGTAATGATTTTATTAGTATCAACCACTTGTATGGGGATCGTTTTATCGTCTTTCATGATTTTACCTAATCACTTAAATTCTATGGCGTCGCCGCTAACAAAATGATCGTAACTTAGATTGTTTAGAATGGTGTCTTTAAGATCTTCTTCAATTGCGGATAAACTTTTAGGACCTCCGCAGTCAGCGATTTGTGTGATTTCCAATCCGGCGTAACCGCAAGGATTAATTCGTAAAAAAGGTTCTTTGTCCATTTTAATATTTAATGCGAGACCGTGAAATGAACAACCTCGACTAATTTTTAATCCGAGTGAGCAGATTTTTTTATCGCCGACATAAACACCTGGTGCGTCTGTTTTAGCGGTGGATTTAATTTGATATCGCGACAACAAATCGATAACCGATTCTTCAATAGCCGTCACTAATTGCCTCACACCAATTTGTTTACGTTTGAGATCGATCAAAAAGTAGACCACTTGCTGCCCGGGACCATGATAGGTCACCTGCCCGCCACGATCCACTTGAATGACAGGAATACTCCCCGGATTGAGTAAATGTTCCACTTTACCCGCCTGACCTTGAGTAAACACCGGTCGATGCTCGACAAACCAAATTTCATCTAAACTATCTTGATTTCTATTTTGGGTAAAATCCTGCATCGCTTTCCAAACAGGCTTGTAATCCTGACGATCTAATTGACGATAAATGCAATTCTTAAAAGTTGAAGAGATCATCGATGAAAACTAATTAACCATTTTTTGAGCACTAAACTACAAGCAAACTTTAACGCATTCAAGCGCATTGACGGCGAGGTAAATTTCATCTAATTGTTGTTTAGAAGTTGCTTTAAACGTCACGCTTACCGCAACATAAGTGCCATTTTTACTTAGGTTTAATTTTGGAATGTAATCTCCAGGAACATAGCGGTTAATTGTCGACACAATTTCGTCTTCTGCATTTTGACTTGCATAAGCCATTGCTTTAAACATAAAATCGCAAGGGAAATTCCAAAGATCGATTTCTTTTTCGCTCATTCTCGCTTTCACCAATACTTAAAATAAAGATCCAAACCAGCGACTGACCGAGTCAGACATACGACCAAAAAATCCAGCTTCCTTGACTTCCTCTAATGCAACGAGTGGGTGTTCTGCCAAGTCTTCATCACCTAAAGAAAAGAAAATTTTTCCAACCAACTGTCCCTTTACGATGGGAGCTTCTATTTCTTTTTCAACCACATAACGAGCCTTTAGATTTTTTGCTTTTCCACGCGGTATCGTTAAATAAATATCCTTCGCGATCCCTAGATTGACAATTTCTTTTTCTCCCATCCAGATTGGTTGTTGATGAAGCTGTTTACCAGCTTCTAACGGTTTAATCGTCTCATAAAAACGAAAGCCATACGAAAGTAATTTTTTGCCTTCAACCTTACGGCTATTTTTACTTTTGGTTCCCATTACTACTGAAATTAATCGCATACTATTTTTAGTTGCCGATGACACTAAGCAAAAGCCAGCGGCATCTGTATGCCCAGTTTTCACTCCATCAACATTTAAACTTTCATCCCACAACAGTGAATTACGGTTCGGTTGTTTTATACCATTGTAAGTAAACCATTTTTCTTTGTAATAAGCATATTCATCAGGAAAGCTTTTGATCATTGCGGCGGTTAAAATAGCCAAATCGCGAGCAGTTGATAAATGACCTTCTGCCGGTAAACCGGTGGAGTTCTCGAAATGAGTGTTGGTCATTCCCAGTCTAGCTGCATGTTGATTCATTAACTTGGCAAAAATATCCTCGCTACCAGCAATATGCTCAGCCAGAGCCACTGATGCATCATTACCGGATTGAATAATCACGCCTTTGAGTAAATCTTCAACCGAAACGTCAGTATTCACTTCAATCCAGGTCAACGAACTTCCCTGAAATAAAGGATTTTGCGCCCACGCATTTTTGCTAATATGAACCTTGTCGGAAAGTTTTAAATTACCTTCGGCAATTTCTGAGGATACCACGTAACTGGTCATCATTTTGGTTAGGCTGGCTGGAGGCAGAGGGATATCAGCATTATTTTCAACTAATATTTTTCCGCTATCAAAATCCATTAATACAGAAGATTTAGCCGATAGTTCCGGCGCGGCGGGCACGATAGCATTAACCGATAAAGCAATGCTAAAAAGAGATAACAGACTGAACCAAATTTTAAATTTTTTTATCATTAATAGACCTAATAGCTGTACAGGTTGCCCTTTAAGTAAGTCAGAGCAAGTCAAAACATTTACGAAAAAGTGTTCGTTCGGATTACTCTTAAACTTGTTCGTTTCGAGGCTTTAAATGTTAGTTCACACCGGTGAATAACCATTTTCGAACACTGAAATAACCTATTTTAAGAGTAAGCTGAGCAGTTGCAAGATTATAACATTAATTTTGATAGACAATACTAGGTTTGCCAAGTTCACTCATATTCAAGGTTTTTGCCAATTGCTGTGCAACTTCAAGCGAGTCTATCGGACCGATCCTGACCCGATATAGTTTTTTCCCCGCGCGTTTTACTGATGAAACCTTGACTGGAAGCTTAATTTCACGATCCAAGACCTTTGCTAATTTTTTAGCACTCTCAGAATTCCCGTAAGCCCCAACTTGCACAAATCGATATTTTCCTTGAGAATTAGCAGCAAGCTTCTTTTGTACTTCTTTTGATAAGGTTGAAACTTTACGCTTCGGTTTTGTTTTTTGTTTAGACGCCGATTGACTAGGCGAACCGCCAAAATCGATAGACTCCACCACTACATTTGCCGTACCTTTTTCAGCCATTCCAAGCTGATAAGCTGCCGCATAGGATAAATCAATAATTCGAGACTTTACAAAAGGACCTCTGTCGTTTACACGCACAACCAATTCCTTGCCATTGTCAAGATTAGTCACTTTTACATAACATGGGATCGGCAGCGTCTTATGCGCTGCGGTTAATTGAAGCATATCGTAAGTTTCACCACTAGAAGTTCTCCGACCGTGAAATTTCGAACCGTACCAGCTTGCAACACCCTTCTTGCGATATTTCTCCGAAGTGGGTAATAAATGATAGGTCTGACCCGCTACTTCATATGAGGATGGGTTACCATAGCGACTTCTTTGTTCTTGCTTAGGTATTACCGGTTTAACTTGTGTCCAATCAACAGGTCTATTTGGACCGTCATCTTGATTTTTTTTGGAATTGGTTGAACAGGCGAAAAGTAGACAGCAACCTAATATACCTACGCCTAATTTTATTTTTGTAGTGATTTCTAGCATATTGCCCTTATTTATTTGCTTCACCAAGGAGTGCTTCTTTTGTATTAATCTCGTCCGCGATTGCTTCACTGAGATGAAGTGCCGCTAAGGCATACATTGCATTGCGATTATAACGAGTAATTGTATAGAAATTTTCAGCCACTAACCAATGCTCATTAGCATTTTTTTGCTCGAAAGAAAAAACGCCAACACGGGTACCTTTATCTTTTATTTCATCAACAATAATCTCATCTGTTTCAATTTCAGATAATTTTTTAGTCAGCTCTAATTTTTCCTGAACCAGCGTTGCAGCTTGCTCTTTGTTCAACTCAACTTTTTTAGCGACAAACTCATCTAATTTCCATCCATGTCTTTTAAAATAGTTAGCAATGCTGCCGATCATATCAATAGGATCATTAAACAAATCGACTTTGCCATCTTCGTTATAATCAATGCCGTACCTACGATAACTACTCGATATAAATTGCCCCATTCCCATAGCACCAGCGTATGAGCCTTTAATTTCTGACAAGCTCCACTCTTGCTTCCTTGCCAATAAAAAGTATTGAGCTAATTCACTGTTAAAAAAAACTTCTCTTTTAGGATAGTGAAAGCCCAAAGTATACAGCGCATCTAAAACCGAATGGGTTCCTTGATGTTTTCCATAAAAACTTTCGATACCAACTATCGCAACAATCATCATTTTATCGACACCAAATTCTTTTTCTGCTTTTTCTAACGTCGTTTTATATTTATTGTGAAATTCAACTCCACCAGTGATACGTTTTTCTTTCATCCAAATTGGACGATATTGATGCCATGCGAGAGACTCAGCGGGGTTATTCATTTTGTCGATAATATTTTTGTTCACAGTTAAACTTTGTAACGTTTTTAAGACATCGGCGCTGTTAAATTTGTGTTTTGTTTCCATTTTATTAGCAAAGTTTTGTAATTTTTTTTGCAATACTTCATCTGCTTGAAGAAAAGTATTCCACAAACCTGCCATCACAATCACTATTAGAAATTTATAGACTCGTATTATTTTATTCACTTAGTTATCCTTAAATTAAGTCTTACACGTTATCAAGTTTTATCGACAAATGTGCTCAAACATTATCCCGGCAATAATTTTTTATGCGTTTGAATTCCCATCAAAATTCCAAACGATGCCATCAACGTTACCATCGATGTACCGCCATAACTAACCAATGGTAATGGTAGACCAACGACAGGTAAAACCCCTATCACCATGCCAATATTCACAAAAACATAAACAAAAAAGGTTAAAGTTATAGCCCCTGCTAATAGCCTTGTATAAGTTTCTTGTGCCTTAATCGAAATATAAAAACCGCGCCCGATTATCCATAAATAAATACTGACCAGCAATAACGCGCCATAAAAACCGAATTCTTCTCCTAGCACCGCAAAAATAAAATCTGTTTTCCGTTCCGGCAAAAATTCTAATTGTGATTGCGTACCTTGTAACCACCCTTTTCCATTTAATCCACCTGAACCAATCGCAATTTGCGATTGGATAATATGGTAACCACTACCCAGCCTATCCTGCTCGGGGTCTAGAAATGTCAATACTCGTAGCTTTTGATACGTCTGCATGACAAAAAGCCAATGAACAGGCGCGTAAATAATAATTACAGAGACAAGAGATAATAATACCCGCCATCGAATACCCGCAAGAAAAATAACAAATGCGCCAGAACTTGCAATTAATATTGAAGTACCTAAATCCGGTTGGATCAAAATCAAATAAGTTGGCAAACCAATAATCATACCAGCAATCATTAATTCTTTAAGGTTCGGCGGTAATTTTCTTTCACTAAAATACCATGCAACCATCATTGGAACGGCGAGTTTCATTACTTCAGAAGGTTGAAAGCGAAAAAAACCGAAATTAAGCCAACGCTGCGCGCCTTTACCAACTTCACCAAAAACTACAACGCCGACTAATAAAACAATCCCAGCGGCAAAAACAAATGGTGTCCATTTTTTATAAACTCTGGGAGGTATCCAAGCCAAAAATAACATTGCTGATAATGCGAGCGTTAAACGGATAATCTGTTGATTAAGTTGTGCACTACTTTCTCCTGATGCGCTATATAAAATTAACAGCCCAAATCCCATCAGTAACAGTAAACCCGACAATAACGGTAAGTCTAAATGCAATCGACCAGCAATACTTTTGCCACGACGATCAGAAATGTCACCGTCAATAAATGCCATTATAGTTCGGTCTCAGCTCGTTTGGTTCTGTTAAAATAGGCATCCATGATCTTACGTGCGACTGGCGCGGCAGTTTCTCCCCCATGCCCGCCATTTTCAGTTATTACAGCAATAGCGATTTCAGGATTATCAAAAGGTGCGTACCCAATATAAATGGCATTATCATTATGTCTCTTGCTTTTTTTAATTTTTTTATCGTTGTCATCTTTGAGATCGCTAGTCAACTGCGCTGTCCCTGTCTTTCCAGCCGAAAGATATTTAGCATCATTAAATGCTTTTTGCGCTGTTCCCCTCCACGAAGTTTTAGTAACTCGTCGCATAGCTTCTCGTATTAGATTTAAGTTATTGCCATCGCCGAAATCTACTTGCCTGACAGCTAACTGAGAGTTAACAGCCAACCATTCACCATCTTGCTCATTTGCTAAAACCATCCGAAGATTATATCTCGGTCCACCGTTAGCAATTGTTGCCACCGCATTTGCCAACTGTAAAGGTGTAGCGTTCCAATACCCTTGACCAATACCAGTAAGGACTGTCTCGCCTGGAAACCAGTCGCCATGTATTTTATTCTTTTTCCATGTTCTTGATGGCATGATACCATTCAATTCTTCTTCTATATCAATCCCCGTCGATTGTCCAAAACCAAAATCATGCATACTTTCAGAAATAAGATCAATACCCATATCATATGCTAATTGATAGAAGAATGGATTACACGATTGTGTAATGGCTTGGCTGACCGTAATCTTTTTACCGTGCCCCCCTTTTTTCCAATCACCATATTTTCGTTGCTCCTTGGTTGGAATTACCCAATACCCAGGATCGTCGATCGAAGTCTCCTTGGTAATTATTTTATTTTCGAGACCAGTCCAAGCCAACAAAGGCTTGATAGTCGAGCCAGGAGAATATTGACCTCTTACTGCTCTGTTAAATAATGGTTCGTCTTCCGAAGAGGTGAGCTTCGCATAATTTTCTGTTGAAATACCCGTAACAAAATCATTAGGGTCGTATCCTGGATTACTGACCAAAACCAAAACTTCCCCGTTTCTAGGATCAATAGCAACAACGGCTCCTCTAAATTCTTTAATCGCTTCAACGGCAGCTAACTGTAAATTTATATCAATCGATAATTTAAGATCCTGACCTGGGACTGGTGGTGTTTCTTTAAGAGGAGCGCCTATCACTCGTCCTTGAACATCGGTTTCAACCGTTCTGCTACCTATTTTTCCATGAAGAATATCTTCGTAGTGTTTTTCCAAGCCGACTTTACCCATATGACGTGTTGCCCGGTAATTTACTTGATCAATTCGCAATAAATCTTGATCATTAATGCGCCGAACAGAACCTAATGCGTGGGCAATTTTATCACCAAACGGGTAATACCTAACTAACCGCGCCTCTACTCGAACACCCTTTAAACGATGCCCGTTAGCAGAGAAAATGGCGACGTCTTCCTCCGTCAATCGAGATTTTAACAATACATTTTTAAAACGGCGAACGCCTTCTAGTCTCTGTTTAAATCGTTCTATATGTTTTTCTTCCACTAGTTCAAGATTCTTGATTTGATACAGAGTTAAATCAAGGTCTATGACTTGTTCTGGGATAATTTCTAAAGAGTAAACTGAACGATTTTCGGCTAACAATACGCCATTTCGGTCATAAATTAAACCACGATTCGGCGCGACAGGCTGAACGCTAATGCGATTGTTGTTAGAACGCGTTTGATAATCTTCATGTTTAATCACTTGTAAATACCAAGCTCTAACAAGTAGAGCAAGCATCAATACAAAAACCATAATAAAAGCGAAAATAACTCGGGAGACTAGTATCTGTCGTTCCTGGCGGTGATCTTTAAAAGCGTGACCGCTTTTTATTTGGTTAAAGTTTTTTAGCATTTATAAAACAAACTCATTCAAAAAATCTTTTCAACAATAGCCACAGTTATTTTCGGTGACTATTCTCTATGATATGGATGATTAACAGTTACCGACCATGCTCTGTAAATCGTCTCCGATAAAATCACTCGTACCATCGGATGAGGAAAAGTCAAAGCCGACAGAGACCAAAGTTGATTGGCTCTGGCTAAACAGGCATTCGACAAACCATCCGGACCACCAACTAGCAGTGCGACATTGTTGCCCATCGATTGCCATTTAGTTATTTGTGAAGCCAGTTTCGACGTACTCCAACTTTGACCATCCACATCCAGCGCGACTACCCAATCAGAAGCGTCAATCGTTTTAATGATTAACTCTCCTTCCTTTTCCTTCCATTTTTCAGCGAGTTGATTACGTGTTCTTTTGGCAGCTGGAATTTCAATAAGTTCCAACGAACAATCTCTTGGTAAACGTTGAGCATAAATATCGAATGCAGTATCAACCCAGGAAGGCATCTTCGTTCCCACCGCGATCATTTTTATTTTCACAAAATTCTCGACACTAGTGATGATTTTTTCTACAAGACCGTTTCATTCCCATAACTTCTCTAATTGATAATAATCTCGTGTCACTGGTTGCATTATGTGAACCACAACATCACCGCAATCAACCAATATCCATTCGGAAGCATCTTCGCCTTCTATTCCGATAGGTGGCATGTCTTTTTCTTTTAACAGTTTGATTAACAAAACTGCAATCGATTTAACATGACGGGAAGATGTACCGCTACAGATCACCATGTAATCTGCGATGGTATTGTCTTCCGGCATTTCAATAACTTTAATATCCGTTGCTTTAGTTTCTTCCAGATGCTCGACAACAAAGTTTTTTAATTGGGCGTTTTTCATTAATTTTATTTCTCTTACTGATAGATCTTATTTTTTACAATATATTCGTTCACATTATTTGGGATAAATCTATCAACTGACAAATTATTTAATAAATGTGAACGAACTTCTGACGAAGAGATATCTTTCTCTTCGATAATTAAACAGTAATATTTACTGCCTTGGCTACTTTCTAATTCATGTTTATTTTTTACTAAGACAAATCCCAACAGTTTCATTTCTTTTGCCAAATCATTTATATCGTATCCTGGACGATTAACAAAAATCAAATGGCAATATTCCCGTACTTCCTGCCAGTGAAACCACTTATGCATTGACTTTAGGGTATCCGCACCTACAACTAATGCTCGCTTTACGTTTGGATTTTCTTTCGCTAAACTTTTCAAACTGTCTAACGTGTATGACTTACCAAAACGGTCGTTTTCTCGCTGGTCAATAACAATCCCTTTAATTGCTTTCGTTGCAAGCTCTAACATCGCAACTCGCTGCTTGAAACTCGCGCTAGTTGGTTCTTTTAACGCAGGAACTGAGCAAGGTAAAAGACGAATAGACCAGTCAGGAAAATGCTTTCTCAATGAATTGATCACATTTAAATGTCCTTGATGTACAGGATCAAAACTACCACCAAAAATTAGTTCTATTTTCGTTTTTAGGTCTTCTATATTTGCCTTATCTTCCAATCGATTTAAACCTAGCGCTTAACGCCCCAAATTTTCTTACCGCTTAACAACCATAAGCATGACTCTATCTCCTGCCAAACATTCCCTTGTTCTTGACCTTTCACCATTCGGTCTAAATAAGCGCAGCGCATCACCAGTTTGTGCCATAAAAATAAAGGTAATCGACTTGCAGCCTGGGTAATTATTTTTTTCTTACTATCCCACAAATAACTTTTTGACAACGCCTGCATTGCTGTTTGACCTTCATGGACTGCATTGGCTACCTGATGACAAGTTTTAATTTCACGAGTCAAATTGACTAGAATCGAAATAGGCGCGACTGATTCCTGCTGGAACTTTTTTAACATACGTACCGCTCGCTCACCTTTCCCGGCGAGCGCTTCATCCAAACATAAAAATACGGAATAACGTGCATTGTCAGAAACAACTTCCATTAACATCGACGTAGTAACCGTTTGCTCAGAAAATAATAACTTAAGCTTTTCTAAACTTTGACTCGCTGCCAATAAATTTCCTTCTGTTCGTTCAGCGAGCATTGAGCAAGCGTCACCTTCGATTTTTAGACCGAGTTTAATCGCGCGATGTTGTATCCAATCATTAAATGCGTATGGTTTGGGTGACCAAAGTTCTTGTAATTTTGCTCTCTCACAAATTGATTTAAACCATTTAGCCGATTTTTGACGTTTTTCTAATTTGGGTAAACGGATCAAAAATAGATTATTCTGATCTGCTGCTTGTAATAACTCAACAAGCGCCAACTGAGCATCTTTTTTTGGCGGTTTGTTAAATCGTATATCCGTAAATTTCACTTCTGCAAATAAAGACAAGCTGCTGTTACTCGCGAGTAAATCATTCCAATTAAACTTATCAACTACATCAACAATTTCCCTCTCACTAACGCCATTATTTTTGGCATCATGAATGACCTCATCACTAGCTTCCTGCTGCAATAAGATTTCATCGGTAGAGATAATGTTTATTGGATATAACATTTAATTATTTTGTGACGCTAATAAAAAATGAGTTAATCACTCTTTTTGAAAGTTCGGCTCGCATCGCCGCCAAAATATTTTTCTCTTCACTTCTTTGACCTATTTGGTCGTTGTTATCAAAATAAACATTTCTTGAAACGCTCAAAACCCTGTTATTTGTGTTTTCACCAATAACCCCTTTCACATCATCGAGCATCGATTGTGACCCAACGATGAACTCGACTTCCATCTTGACTTCGTACTCATTACTTCGACCATTTCGATCGATACCGACTGAGTTCTTTTCAGTCTTAACCGACAGAATAATAAGATGCCAGTCAGCACTATTAACATCGTCTATCAGATGAGTATTTGCGAATTTCAAGTCTCGCTGCAACTGCTGATGAAATAATTCGTCATCATTGGCGACCGCCAAATAAACTTGTATATTTTTTAAGTTTTCAAATTTCAGTTCGTCGCCAACACCTCGCAAGTGAAATCCACATCCAAGTAAATGACAGCTTAACAACAAAATGACGAATAATTTTATTTTCATAGGAATTTTGGTTCTAATTTTAATACTAGCTGGCGACAATATTGACTAAACGACCGGGAACTACAATCACTTTTCGAACAGTTTTTCCATCGACAAATTTGACCACGTTCTCATCCTGCAACGCTAATTTCTCGATCACACCTTTATCGGCGTCAGCAGCAACTTCCATTTTCCCTCTAGTTTTACCGTTAACTTGAATAATGATCAACATTTCATCTCTAGCTAATGCATCTTCATCACAAGTTGGCCAATCTGCATCAACAATTAATTCATTTCTGCCAGACAAATGCCATAATTCTTGACATATATGCGGCACAACAGGCGATAGCAATAAAACAGCTGTATCCAATGCGTGCTTGATAATATTTTTATCTTCATCGTCAGACATAGAAGAGGAAAACTTAACAATTGCGTTAGTCAACTCCATCACCGCAGCGATCGCTGTATTGAAAGAATGACGACGTTCATAATCATCCGTTACTTTTTCAATTGTTTGATTGGTTTTACGATAAAGTTCTTTTTGAGATTTAGTTGAATCTTTAAGACTAAATTCCGATGGTTCTATTAATGCGTTTTCCGTATAAGCTTTCCACAATCGCCTCAAAAATTTATATGAACCATGTACGCCATCATCACTCCATTCTAGGGTTTGTTCTGGAGGCGAGGCAAACATCGTGTAAAGTCGAGATGTGTCGGCTCCGTACTCACTAATTAATGCCTGAGGATCGACACCATTAAATTTTGACTTCGACATTTTTTCTAAAGACAATATAGCCTCTTCACCAGTCTTCTTTAAAGCCGCACTAATAGTTTTTCCTTTACTATCTTTTACAACATCAACATCTTCTAGCGGATGATAGTGTTTTTTACCGCTATCATCTTTAGTAATAAAAGTGTCGGCTAACACCATGCCCTGAGTTAATAATTTTTTAGCAGGCTCATCAGAAGAAACCAATCCCGCATCACGCATCAATTTGTGAAAAAATCGAAAATAAAGCAAATGCATAGTCGCATGTTCGATCCCGCCAACATATTGGTCAACTGGCAACCAATAATTGGCTTCATCACTATCTAACATAGCAGTGTCACAATCAGGTGACGTATAACGCGCGTAATACCAACTTGACTCCATAAACGTATCAAATGTATCCGTTTCTCTTTTGCCTGGCATGCCGTCGACCATAACATCTTGAAAATCATGATTGTTGATCAGCGGCGAATTGGCACCGTCTAATTTTAGATCGGTAGGCAACTCAACCGGAAACTCTTTAGCCGTGACCATCTCGCCATTGTCTAATTTGATCATCGGAATAGGCGCACCCCAAAAACGCTGGCGAGAAACTCCCCAATCTCTAATTCGATAATTGACTTGCTTAGCTCCTAAACTTTTTTCTTCCAACCAAGTAGCTATTTTTCCTAGCGCTTCATCAGATGTTAATCCGTCGAATTCGCCAGAATTAATTAAGGTACCTTTTTCAGTAAAAGCACTTTGAGAAAGATCACATTCAACTGCCGACCCGTTTATTGGCTGAATAACTTGAGTAATATTGATTCCATATTTATGTGCAAACTCCCAATCACGTTGATCGTGTCCTGGAACGGACATCACCGCGCCTGATCCATAATCCATCAACACAAAATTTGCCACCCATATTTCAACTAACTCGTCAGTAACTGGATGAATTGCTTTTATTCCCGTTGCCATACCTTTCTTTTCCATCGTGGCAATATCGGCTTCAGCAGTCGTGCTTTGATTACATTCCGCGATAAAAGACGCTAATTCTGGACTGTTTTGTGCAGCATGTTCAGCGATAGGATGTCTCGCAGCAACTGCAAGGTAAGTCACCCCCATTAAAGTATCTGGACGAGTCGTATAAATACTCACCGACTTACCGATGCAGGATTCTGATTCCGGCAAGCGAAAATACATTTCAACACCTTCAGAACGACCGATCCAATTGCGTTGTTGTGTTTTAACGCTTTCTGGCCAACCATCTAAATCATCAATGCTAGCCAATAGCTCCTCGGCGTAGGCTGTGATCCGAATAAACCATTGATCGATTTCTTTTTTCTCGACGGGTGTATCACAGCGCCAGCACAAACCATCATGAACTTGCTCGTTAGCTAAAACCGTTTCGTCATTAGGACACCAATTCACCGCTGAGGTCTTTTTGTAGGCGAGATCTTTTCCTATTAATTTGGTAAAAAACCACTGTTCCCATTTGTAATATTCTGGCTTGCAGGTAGTGATCTCCCGATCCCAATCATAGGCAAAACCGAGCCTCTGCAACTGTTTTTTCATATAACCTATATTTTGGACGGTCCACGCATTAGGATGAGCCTTATTTTTAATCGCTGCATTTTCAGCAGGTAACCCAAACGCATCCCAGCCCATCGGCTGCATGACATTTTTGCCTTTCATACGCTGAAATCGTGAAATCACGTCGCCGATCGTGTAGTTACGCACATGTCCCATATGCAGGCGACCACTGGGGTAAGGCAGCATTGAGAGGCAGTAATACTTTTCTTTAGAGCTATCTCTAACTGCTTTAAAGATCTTGTTTTCAGTCCAATTGTTTTGTACTCGCATTTCGATTTCTTGCGGGTTGTATTCTTGTTGCATACTTAAACATTTTCTCTTTTTAACTTCTTTATAGAAGTTGATGTAAGGTGATCCTCAAAGTGGTGTGATTTTAACGATTTTAAGGGCTGAGGGACAGCAATAGAGCGGGTTTATATGAACTTTCGCGGATCTTTCTAATATTTTTTCCTCAAAACTATATAAAAGCTTAAAAACAGAGGTTTTCAGGGAAATTATTAGATAACAAACCTTGTATCTCAAATATTCAAAGCGGAAGAAACCCTGTGCATATCTTTATCTGAAACACCTGCTTGCTCGGCAAATTCTGACCATTTTTCGACAGCATGAATCACTTTCTCAGCACATCTTTGCGCTTCCTTTTTTGGGACACCTAAAACTCGTATAGAACCGTCTATTTGAGTTGGTCTAAGGGGAAAACTCGAGTATTGGAAACCTGCAGCGTGATATTGTCCTACAGTTAGCGACGGAACCAGATCATAGGCTGGCGATAATTGATACCCATTCCCGTCATTGATCAAACTAAAGTTTCTTTCATGATCGTCAACATTATTGATTGCTCGATTAAACAACATCATGCGTAATAACTGCTTGAGATCTTGCTCAATATTGACAGAATGAATTTTTAAGATCTGCTGAATATTGTCATATCGAAACATCGCACCATAATCTACAAAGCTGGCTTTATCTTTTAGCATGGCGTTGATGGTAACTAAATGATGTCGATTTCGATTGTCATTCAGTAAATCGAAACGCTTTAAAAATAATACATCTCGCTCATTAACACTTTCTAAAACAAATCCCTGTTTAACATTTAAGCCCGCTTCTTTCGCCATTAACAAACAAGCCAGTTCGACTTTGGCGTTATTATAATCGTCCTTACGGCTATTATATTTGGCAAGATATCCAATATTATCTTTATGAATGAGACTTTTAGGTCTCGCCCCACCAACACCGCCTGAACCTTCCTGCCAAAGATGAATAAGTTTAGTCGCTTCTAAAGGGATTTTTGCATATTGCTCTTGCTCATAATAACTATCATCGACTATTTGAGCGGCGTTCTCAGCATCAAAAAGCTCTTCAAAGCCCAACCCCAAATCAAAGTTTGACGATTCATCTTCTGCATCAATTGAAATAGCGCCAATATTACTTTTACTAACCAGAGATAGAATATCAATGACACTGTTGGCGTTAAAGTTAGTCTTATTCAAGACAGTTGCCGCTCTAGTAAGCACCTTTCGTCCCCAATGATCGGGCAAATAATCATCTAAAAAACCAGGTAAGTTGTTGTTTACTGAAAACTGAAAAACTGTGTTAGACAAAGGAAGCGCAACAGGATCAATCGAAAAAGCTGCGGAATGAGCTAAATACTCTGGCGAATACTTAAAGCCTATACCATCGGTATTCCCATTCAACTCGCGCACGATCAAACTACCACACTCAATAACACCCGTTGCTAACGTATTAAGCGTGACAAGGTATCTTACGGCTCGTCTAGTCATTAAACCAGTCTTCCTTCATTTTAAATAACTCACTAAATTGGGATTGTAATCCCAAAACTTGAGCGGCTTTAAAATACTGATTTATGCCAACAGAAAGATCGCCTTTTTCCATTTTTTTATAGGTAGACAGCCCTATTTCACAGCGAATAGCAAAAGCAGCTATAGAATCGCTGGGGAATGTTTTCTTTCTCGACAAGTGCAAATTACTGCCTAACTCAGACATTAATTTAGTCATAATATTGGCTATTACCCTTAAATATTGCCATTTTGGTTATTATATTGACTATTTTTACTAATTGAAAGTCCTTTGTTCTGTACTATCTGTGCTGTGTATAAGTTTTAACAATATCTAACAACTTCAAACTATTTTTACTCGAGTATCGACATAAAGGATAAGCTGAATTCATATAATAAGTTCATGAGGAATAAATCATGTCAAATAACCAACTAATCAATCCACTACTTTCAATGGTAGCGACAATCTTTATGTGTGCTATTTTAAGTACCAGTCAGAGTTCCAGTGCATCGACTAAGCAAACTGGTAGTTACTCTTCTGACCGTCAACAAATTAGAATAATCAAACATAATGGTGAGCGGAGTTATCGCGTTGATGATAAAACATCATGCCTATGCATTTGGCTCATAACGATTGTAAAGGTGAATGAAACATTGCCAAGTTTAACAAAATAGGATAGGTCGCGCGCAGCCGCGACTTAATCCAATGTTGGACAAGCCCAAGTTGTGATGCTTATTATAGGAAATATATTTTGTCTAAAGGTTAAGGTGAGATGATTTCAATAAAAAC
>Ga0316204_10002098_pt1 | contig 47513 bp, 32 predicted proteins | sample 6monrhotite_MG_2_FD_205661 | JGI IMG/M metagenome (GOLD analysis project Ga0316204, IMG submission 205661) | Microbial mat bacterial communities from mineral coupon in-situ incubated in ocean water Damariscotta River, Maine, United States -... | ecosystem: Environmental > Aquatic > Marine >... | reverse complement strand
GCCCAGATGACATCGCGATTGGTCAATTGCGGATCCGTGGGCCTGCCGTTCAGCAACAGCGGCTACAACAGGAAATAGCGCTCACCAGTTGGCCTCGCGCACATGGCGAAAGCTGGGTGTTTATTCGACAGTTAAATGTCAAAGCCCCCGCGCAGCGCCTGTCGCGTGAATTAACCCAGCTCACACGCGACAAGCTGGACAAAGCAAAATCACCTGGCGCGCACAGCGATGCGATTCGATTTAACAACTTTACTGAGCTGCTGGCGTATCTGTTATCGGATCTTGCCCATGGGCGCGCTGCACATTGCTGGTACTGGCAGCGCTGGTCAGCCCTGTTTCCACTAGCGCCTTCTGCCGCGTTGCGTCACCTGTTGTCAGAATACCTCACTGACCTGCCGGCCATCAGTAGTCAACTTCATCAGCTAAAAATGCTAGAGGATGTCTGGCTAGGGATGAGTGATGCTGATACAGAACAACTATTAACCGAATTCAGCTGGAAGCTGGGTATTCGCCTGACACATTTGAGCGATGAACTCCCAGAGGACGAAATAACCACCGTTCCAGAAGTTTCGACTCGCCTGTTACAACCACTGTTTACACGCTGGCAATCGCTGTTTAAGCAGCTCGAACATGAAAGCCCGCACTATTGTCTGGCGCTGCTGATTATCGCACTGGAAGCTGCGCCGTTGGCGCTGCACCACGCACCATCAGCATTGATTCGTTACCTGGATAAACGTCAACGACAGTTTTTGACGCCAGCAGCGCACGATGACTCTCAACCATTAATTGAACCAGCACGGCTGAAAACAGATGCGGAAAAAAGTTCGCATGTTGCTACGCGAGGCGATGAACAAACAGCACACATAGAGAGTGAAAGTCACTCAGTCGACTCAGTGCCTGATGCGAATAAACTCATACAGGACAAACAGAATGTCCTGTCAACACAGGCATCATCAGCGCAGCAAGGTTCAGATGTACAAGCGCAAGAAAAAACAGACGAACAAATACCACTTCCAGCGCCAGCTTCAATATCACCTGAGGTTGTTAGCAGTGATCAGGATGTCGTTACTAAAGAAATCGATATCGAACCAACAATACATAATGATGTTCGTGAAAGTGTCGCCGCTGAAGATCACGTCGCTAAAACCACATCGTCGTCATCTGAAACGGAACAGACCGCCATCCACACTCAGCAGGGTGGACTGTTTTATTGCTTAAATTTTCTTAACCGGCCCGAATGCCAGACGATTATGGCTGAGCACTGGCAAGAATTGCCTGATGGCTGGGGCTGGTTATACCGACTCGGTCAGACGTTACAGCTCGATCAGGATGACTCCGTGGTCGATTTTCTCTGCCTGCAAACTGGCTTCGACACGCGACAGGAACTCGAACAACTCGCGCCACTGCCCGCCGCCAGCGAGCTAAATGCGTTAGCGCAGCGCTGGTATGCAAAAACCGAGGTGTGGAGCAGTGAACTGCTACGCCTGGATGCTACCATCGAGTTTAGCCCGAGCCACGTGGATATTCACACGACAATTAATAATGTTCAACTGCCTGTGCGCCTTGCCGGTCTGGATATTAATCCGGGCTGGTTACCGTGGTTAGGTAAAGTTGTTAGCTTTCATTATGACATTTGAGGTTTTTGATGCATCACGCCAAACTCAGGCCCACCCATACTTTCCGCTGGCAATCTGTCGCCGCACTATTACGTCTTGGTCTACATCACTTTTGGCTCCAGGCGCTGCCGTGCGATAGCAGTCTGCCGGGCTTGCTGCTGGAAGAAGCGCGCACCTTACTGGACGATAAATCAGCACCGGACTGGAAATCGCTTCAGCGACAGCTGCGTCGCCAGTGGCCGCCACAGGAAGGCACGCTGGCACGTTTAATTAACGACTATGATCTTAGTCTGGCGGAGACGTTTTTGTTGACGTTACTGGGTGAAGTAGAGCGAAGTCACTTAATCGGTCTGGTCGTTCGTGAGTTGCAGGCGCCAGCGACGCAGGCCCGCCCAACCGTTCACCTGTGTACCGCGCTGATGGATGCACTGTTTGCCGATGACGACACCACCGCGCTCAATATTGTTGACTCAGCGCTGGTACATGCACAAATTATTCGCATCGATGGCGATGGACCTCAGCCGTTACGTCGTCTGTTACTGCCTGCCGAATTCTGGTCTGTGTTACTGGAGCGAGCGCCGGTATGGCCACAGTGCAGCCTGATCCCTGATGGCAATCCACAACTGTTGCCAACGACAGTGCGTGATCAATTACCTGCGATGGCGGATTTACTTGCGGCTGGCACCGCGCGCAGCCTGATCCTTCGCGGCCAGCCCAATAGTGGTCGGCAACTGCTGGCATCTGAACTGGCCCAGCAACTGGGCTATCGCGCCCTGGCTGTGCCGATAGAGGTATGGAAAAGCACTCCCGGATTTGCTCTGGCTTGCCGCTATGCCGGTTGGCTGCCAGTGTTACAGCCGAAGCTTGGTCCTGGTGAAATCTGGCGGCCTGAAGGATTGCAGGAAAAAGTGCCGGTGTTGATTTTACTGGGAACAGACGGTGCGGTTGAAAGCCGTGATCTGATTGAACTGATAATGCCACTCCCGGCAGAGTCGCAACGTCGTACTATCTGGCAGGCGGCACTCAACAATCCAGCACTTGCAGCACAATGCGCGGCCAATGCGATGCTGAGTGGACCTAGCATTGCGACCATTGCCGCCAATGCAAAGCTGCTGGCGCAGCGTGAGCAGCAGGCCGTCGCTATCCATCACATCACGCTGGCTCGTCGGCAGTTGGGCGCGGAACGTCTACGTCTGCTGGCACAACCGGTTGAGCGTGAAGTGGATAACCATGCCATTGTGCTGACACCGCTGGTGAATGAAGAAATGGAACGCATCATCAGTCGTGCCTCGCAGCGCGAATCACTGTGGCAGGGGCTGGGCGCAACATTGCAACAGACGGCCACGTCAGGTATCCGTGCGCTGTTTATTGGTGAAAGCGGCACCGGCAAAACCCTGGCGGCCAGTTATCTGGCGACACGCATTGGCGCGCCGTTGTATCGTGTCGACTTATCTGCGGTGATGAATAAGTATATTGGCGAATCAGAAAAAAATCTTTCAGCGCTGCTCGACATGGCCGCCGCCAGTGATGTGATTCTGCTTTTTGATGAAGCTGACTCCTTGTTTGGAAAGCGTTCGGAAGGCAAAGAGACCGGTGAACGTTTTGCCAATATGTTGACCCACTTTTTACTGACCCGAATCGAAAACCACCCCGGCATTGTGATTCTGACCTCGAATAATCGTGAACGCATCGATGGTGCGTTTACCCGCAGGCTTGACCTGATCGTCGATTTCCCGATGCCGAGCTTTGACGAACGACTGAAACTTTGGAGCAGCCATCTTGGTGATCGTGGTCCAGGTGAAAAGGTCTACCGCCTGCTGGCGAGTTATTGTGATTTTTCTGGCGGGCAGTTGCGCAATGTTGTTGTGACGGCCGCCGCAGAAGCGGATGACGGCAATATCTCCAGTCGACACCTGCTAGCCGGTATTCAGGCCGAATACCGCAAGCTTGGCCGTGACATGCCCGCCATATTGAATCAACTTAAGGCGCTGGACAGCGAAGGAAACTGATGATGGACGACATCCAGCTGGGACAAACATTACTGGTAAGACCTGATGTGCCGTTTGAAAAAATTGCGGCCGCGCTTAACCTGCTCGGTTGGCAACAACAGCATGCTGCGCAAACACCGCTGTTAGAAGATGAACCGGAGTTCAGCAGCTGGTCATGGCAGGGCCATAAACCGTTTGTGATCTACACGTTCAATCCGGTGGTGAATATGCGAGTGCTCGATGTCGCTACGTTACCTCCTGTGATGCGCGGTGCCATTGCGACGCATGTGCCGCTGATGGACGATGACTCGGTCGCGTCACTATTTTCATCGGGGAGTGCCAGAGAGCGATTGCTGGCGCTATGGGCAACGAAAGAGACTGAACGACTGGATCTGATCGATGATACCGCGCGTTTGCAGCAAGATGTAGAACCTGCCATTTCTGATCAGGCTAAAGAAGTGCACACCCGACTGGAACAGATAAACCAGGCGCGCGTTGAGATGCTGACAAACCTGCGCATCATGACGGAAGCGGCACCGCAACTCATTCGACTCCTGCCGAAGCGCGAAACTGTGGCGCAGATGAAACCGACGAGCGATGATCTGGCGGCGCTGTTTGATGAAGATCTGTTGCCGGTGGTCAGCAAAGCAGTAGAGGCGATCTACAAAAAACGGCTGCGTGTTTCCATCGAACATAACACCGAGATTGAGGTGTTCGCCGCTCCAGCGGGGTTGTTCCGCTGGCAGAATATGCTGAGTGAGAAGTTTCCTGGCGGTTATCGTGACATTGCAGGCTGGATGAATCCGCAACATATCTGGATGGGCTGGACACTGACCACTCCCGATGGTGGCGTCGTTCGTTACGATGGCCTGGTGTGGGTCAATGGAAACTGGCGCTGGTTACCGAAAATATTTCGTTATCTCGCCCCTTATCTGATGGATCAACCGAAGGCCTACGCAGGTAGTCATTAACGATGACTGATCACGCCAGCGAACTGCGCAAAGGACGCGACGACTCAACCACTGAGTCGTCGTCTGCTCATCGTCCCAGCGAGCAGGAAGCAGCAGATCACACCAGCATTCCCGCCTATCTCGGCGGTGAGCCACAACGTGAGCAGGCGAGTCCCAACCTTTCACTGGCCAGCCAACAAACCTCTGAAGCCAATGACAGCTTAAGCCAGGAGATGCAAAGCATGTCTCTGGATGGCAGTGCCAATTCGGAAACACCGACTTCATCGTTGTCCTCTGAAGCCAGCGATACAACGGCCAGTGAAAGCGAAGCAGCATCTGAAACTGAAGCTGTCAGCGAAAGCGAGACAGAAACTGAACCGGAAACAGAAACTGAGGAAGATAGCGAAAGTGGCGGCGGTGAAGAAAACGCAGAGGCAGAGGCGGAGAACGAAGCCGGCGCTGGCGAAGCAGATGGCGAGCAGACCGAGGAAGAGACTGAAGAAGAAACGGAATCGCAGGAAGAACAGGAGAGCCGTGCCGGAGAAGGGGAAGCAGGCGAGGGCGGCGATGCGGTAGCGCAGGGCCAGCAACGCAGAACGGGCGGATATGCCAAAAAGGGTCGCGATGAGATGGTCGCAATCATGCCGAAATTAACACCGATTCGCACCCCCTATGTGCCCTCGCCACCCAAAGCCGCGTTGGTACGGCGAGATGAGATTCTCGAACGTACCGGCTCGCCACCGGAATATCACCATGCACTGGTGAGGCAGGGTGTACAGCGCACTGCACAGGCGGCGCGCGATGCACAGCGCCGTATGCTCTTTAATATCGGCAACCTCGGGATGAACACGCGGATTTCGATCGAAGAGATGGCGGTCGAAGTACAGGGCGTGACGGCGGCGGCGGTGAAACAGATTAATGATGCGGTGGATCAATCGATGCGCGACATTGATCGTTCATCGGCAGATGAACAGGCGCACATCACCGCACAGAACATTAAAACCGGCGAAGAACTGCAGGCCAGCCGTGACCGCATTATGCTGGATATTACCGCCGACCTCATGGAAGGATCAGAGGAGATCCGACAGGCCGCCGAGATTGCGGAAGGTCGCTTTAATGAAAAGATTCCGCAGGCGGTCGGTTACATTAATGCGATCCCTGGGACTGGCGTGGCCGCTCAGTTACCGCCACCACCCAATCCTCAAGCCGCCGCAGGGGGTAATAGCCAAAGCACTGAACAGTCTGGTGGGGGCGGTGAGGGTGGCGGTGCGGCAGAGGGTGGCAACCAGGAATCGAGTCCATCGTATAAGGTCATGCCTGAAGCCGAGGCGAGGTTGACCCACTTTATGGATCTGCAGTCGGAAAGGATCTGCGACTTTCATAGCAATGTTAAAACCTACCTCCTGTCACGTGCCTCACCGGTGCTGACGGGGATGGCTCAGCAGGAGCAGGCAAGGCTTGTCACTAATGCAGGTGAACATGCCACACGTCTCTCTTCGGATGCCAACAAGGCGCAATTTATAACGTTAGTGCTGTCGTTAACCACACCGGTATCACAACATCACGCACAGGACGAGAGTCAGTCGGTTGATCAAAGCAGTAATGAAGCTGACCAGCAGCTCACAGAGACTCAGGCGGCTGTGCGCAGCGCGCGTCGTATTATCAACAACAAGGGCAATATGGCGAAAGCGTACGCCGACCGTGATATGCGCGACACGCTCACCAAAAACATTCGCAAGAGTGGCAACAAGGCCGCGCAGGGACTGCGTTCCCAGGCGAGTTCGGCGGAAACTGCGTTAAACAATTCCGCCGCACAGATGGCGGAGGCCTACCGTGATCTGGTGCGCCGCCTGGATGCGTTGCTGCCGGCAGAGCAGTTTCTTGATTCCCGCAATATACTCCCCAAACTGATCGCCGCACGCGATAGCGCGTTTAAGTTGCAACAGCAGCATGAAAAAGCGGCGCAGCAGCAGGCATCCATGACACTGGAAAAAATGGATAAGGTCAAACGAGACCAGATGAAGTCCATTAGTAAAGCGGGACGTGACAGCGCCAATAGCATGCAGGATGTGGTGACTCGCACCAGCTTCGATATGTCGATGTTCTCCTCGCAGATGACCGGTGAAATGAGCGCGGGCGCAATCCAGGGGATTGCGGCCGCGCAGGAATACGCGACAAGAATGGCCGAAGGCATCATCGAATCCAAAGAGAAATTGGGCGACGAAGGGCTACGACAGGTCGATGCGATCGCGGTCGGTTTTTTAAATGGCGCCATCAGTGCTGCCGCGCAAGGCCAGTATCAGACGCTGGAAAATTTTGTCAAAGAGCTGGAAAAGGTGGGCGATAAAGGTTCGCTGACGAAGCCGATGATGGACAGCCGCGGGGACCTCGATCGTCGCGCCTCAGCGATCGACAATGCGATGCCGGGCCAGTCGCTGGCGACTGCCGGTGGGCTTGCAATATTGAGTCCGATTGCCGCCGGTGTCTATCTCTATTGTAACGATGGCGATGAAGATGTCGTCATCGAGAAGATGGGTAACCTGATGTGGCCCGGGGTACTTGGACTGGAAGATGTATTCAACGAGGACTACTCCAGTCCCAGCCTGCTGCGCCCGCGGATTCGCTCCGAACTGGGCAGCCCGGAAAAATGGCACGCACTGAATCTGTTGAATACCAGTGCGCTGGTGCGTGGCCTTACGCGGATGTCGATTGCGAATTACTCCACTGGCTGGTTTGATTATAATCGTGCTGCACGTGAATCCACGCTGCAGGGACTGAGCGCTGCCGAGCGTGATGCCGTTGCTGCACTTAACCCGCAGCTGATTGAAATAACCCGCACCAATCTGACTGACGGGTTAAACGAACATCAGGGCGCGATTGCGAGCGCATATCTGGATCGTAATCGCGAACGTGCCGTCGCTGCACGCACCCGTGAATCGCTCGACAAGGCGCGCGGTCAGGGTGAATGGGGCTGGATTTTCAGTGCTCAGTCTGCACAGCGCCGTTCGGATGAAGCGCGCGTGGAAGTGATGGCGAATATGCGTGGGGTGTTGCAACAGGAGTTGGCGATTGAGTCAGCTTATGTCCCACGGGAAGCGGTAGATCGCAGCACGCAACGGGTGCAGGGTGAATTTGCTTCGTTAACGGATCCGGAACGTCGTGCGGCGAGTGCATTTTCTCCTGAGGATGCACAGGCCGCGATGACACGCTACGCAACATCGTCACATATATCCGTGGTACAGGGGTGGGGCAGTGCACGTGTCGAACACGTCAGGATGTCCGATGATGCCAGTCAATACATCAGTGACCTGGTCAAACATGGCCCTGAAAGTAATCAGGCACGCACCTCGCGCGGCGTATTTGAATTCCGCCGTGCAGAGGGTGACAGCACCCTCGGTCTTTTTGAGGACCTTTCGGAAACCTCGCAAACCCGCCTCAGTGATGCCTTTGAAAACCCACGGCTCGCTACGCTTGAGCGTCAGGTACGCGAAGCACGTAATCCGCGTGAGCGCTCTCGCTACCAGCGCCAGTTAGATGAGGAACGCGGTCATCACCGCGCCCGCATGCAGACGATGGCGCGCCGCCTGGGTGCGCCCGAAGAGACGGCCAACGATCCAGCTGCGGCGGAACGCTGGATGGCGAGTCAGGTCGGTGATCTCTTTAAGCGGGAAGATGATTATTTTGGTAACCGCCCAAGCCATGCACGCTATGGCCAGGAGATGATTACGGGTGGCCGGGCGAGTCTGGTGGCGGGTGTGCAACTTGCCACCGAAGGCGCCGGTACCCATGAGGCTTTATTGCGTCGCTCCTACGGTGACCGCTCGCGTGCGGAGATCGATGCCGCCAATGCGGCATGGGCGTTGGAAAATGAAGGCGAGAACATGGAGGAGATGCTGGGGGTCCAACGCCGCAGTTGGGATGCCAGCGACTATGCGTTGATGGGCCTCAGTCCACTGGCCTGGTTTGCTACGCGCGCGCCGGAAACGTCGGGTGACCTGGCCTTTGAATTAGAGCGCCTCTCCCGTGGTAATCGCGAAACAGATCTCGATCATGTGCAATATGCCGGTCTGCATTACAATCAGGAGCGGGTGCGTGGCGCCGGTTTCCTTGCGCGCGGTAGTATGCGCGGTACGCCGGAACAGCAGAATCTGGACGGTCGACAAGATCGTCTGGCGCAGGTCATTCTCAATGCCGCCCGCGCCGAAGCGGAGCGTCAGGGTGACCCCGATGCGATCGCCGATTATGAGCGTAACCCCGGTGCGATCTTCAGCCCGGACGGCTCGATTGATCCCGTCATTGAGGCACTGGCGTTTAGTGCAGATGGCAGCTTTTCAGGTGACAGGCAACTGCTCCAGCACTACACGCAAAGTGTCAGCCTTGCGGCTGAATCCTTTCGCAATGAAATCGATCGCCAGGAGAAAATGCTCACCACCGGCATTACCGTGCTGGCGCTGGTGGCCTCAGTTGCGTTGATGTTAATCCCCGGTGTCAACGTCGTTGCCGCTGGGATTATTACTGCCGTGATTGCCGGTGCCGCCACCATTGCAGTCAAGGCGGGTATGCGCGGTGAACGCTATGGCTGGGAAGAGGCGGCCACAGATGTGGCAACCACTGCCATTGAAGCCGCCACCGCCGGTTTTGGCGGTGCATTGGGTGGCGGCCTTGGCAAGTCGGGGGCACTGGCGGGGATTGGTGCGGCATTAAAAGATAGCCTCGGTGCGATCGGTTCAGCCGTGGTGCGTGAAGCGTTTGTGAGCGCGATTAGTAGTGGCGCACAGGTCGCGTTACAGGATGAGGTGTGGCAGGACGGGCTCGATCGTGGCCTCGAACGGGTGCTCAGTGGCGCAGTGAAAGGGGCTGCGGTGGCGGCCGTCACCGCGGGCATCTCTGAAGGGCTCACCAGCAAGCTCAACACTTCAATGAGCCCCGGTGATATCGATCCGACCGACTTTAGCCGCATGCAAAAACTCGGTCGCGCCCTCGGCCCCAACGGCAGTGAAATCTTTAGAGAGAGTGTCTCTGAGCTACTCGGCTCGGCTGCCGGTGAGACCGTTGGCGTCATCAACGATTATGCGACTGGAAAGTTTGAAGGCAAGTTTGGCGATGCGCTCAAACGTATTGGTCAGGCGGGTCTACGGGACATGGTCTCCGGCGCAATGCGTGCAGGGGCGACGAGTCTGAACAAGGCACGTTATCGTGGATTGTTAGATGCCGCGCGTAGCGGTGAACCGATGAGCCCGTCAGATCAGCGAGCGCTGCGTCTTGCCGCAATTTCGGCGGGCGCGATGAACTATGACGATGGCCCTGACAAAGTCCGTGCCGAGATTGATGCGGGCCGCGAGCTGCTCGGCCGCCTGCCACAAAATCTGCGCGAACAGGCGTCCAGTTATGACCTCGATACCTTGCGCAACATGGTGCAAATGATTAATTCTGGTGACATAGGAAGTCATGCTGATCGCACTGCGTTTCTGCGTGACCTCAGTGAAAGTGTACCCGATCTTGATGGCCGCACACTGATGCGTGAAATGGAAGCGGCGATTGCCAGTCTGCGTCCTGCCGATGAGGCAGATGTGCCCGATCCGGCGCAACAGGCGCGCATTCGCCAGCAACTCGGTGCAGGGATGGATCCCGATTTACGCATGGTGATGGATGATGTTCGCATCGAAGGGCTGGAGCATCTGGCCGAAGCCGATCTACGTCGTGCCAGTGAAATGATTGCGCGCGGTGAGTTTGATTCCGGTACGGCGGATGCACTGTTCCGTCAGGCCAGACTGGAAAACCCGGACCTCAGCGAGTTTGCCTTTTTACGCAGCCTCGCCGATGCCACTGCCACCTCTCATCAGGCGCAAGCAATCAAACAGATGCAGACGCAAAAACGTTACAGCGACGTCATGGATGCACTACCGCTAGCGGGCCAAAGAATCTTTGCTGACTTGCCGGATGAATCGATCAAACACATTAAACAACTGCTTGATCAAGAAAGTGTTGGCCCTGCCCACTTGCAAGATGAAATATTTCGCCAGGCACAACAACGCAATCCAGAACTGACACGCGATCAATTTGACGCCATGTTGAATTTCGCAGTGATCAAAGTTAAAGCCGAACATGCCTTCGCTAAACAAACTGCGAGACAAGACCGTCAACAACGCCAAATGAGCAACGTCCCCGAACATTTGCGCGGCACATTATCTGTATTACCCGACGCAGCACTCGTCGACTTGCACTTACGCCAAATGGACGGTTCACTCTCACCCGATGATCGCGTGCGACTGGAGCAGGCTGCGCTGCGTGAAAACCCTGATCTTGATCTAGGCACATTTCGCCAGGCACTTGATGAAGCCGTTCAACACGGCACACCTATTCGCCCAGGCGCAAGAGAAGCAGAAAATATGCGCCGCGAAATGCTTTCAGCGATTCCCGACGATCAACGCGCACAGTTGGCCAATGTACCCATACTGGTTATGCGTCCCGGTGACTTTGAAGCGTTTACTCGTTCCGCAAGCGGTAACGCCGTCACACTTATCATGCACGGCGAACCGGTTATTGTCATACGCGAAGGTGCCAATCCCCGTGTACTGCGCGAAGAAGGCATTCATGCATTACAAAGCAAAGATCCAAAATGGGCAGAACGCCTCGGCGCACTCAGTGAAAGTCATTTACAACGCTGGGATGATTTACCACTAGAACAGCAAATGGCGCTCTACCGAAATAAAATCGACATTGAGCTTGATGCACACGACCGTATGATCGACGGCTTAGCAGAACAACTCCGTCGCAGCAACGACCCAGCAGAACAAGCACAGCTTCGAAGCCAACTCGAAATGGCACAAGCAACCATAAGTAATCTTCAACGGCGACAAGCAGAGGTAGCTTCCATTGGCCCAATGCAACGCTTACAAATTGAAGCAGGTTTGCTTGCACGACCACAATGGCTGGATCAACCTGCGCGCTTATTCGGTAAAGGTGACGACAATGATTTCAAGGTTACAGAATCGAAAAAAACCAAAGACGTCGAAATAGAAAGCGAAGAAACAACGCGACAGCGGCTGAGTGATTTACTAAGCAAAGACGCCAGCACAGAAAGCCAGCGCCGATACCAGAGTAAAGCCAACAAACTGCCTATCGACTCGGTGCGGAAAATTCTGGATTCCACTGGAGACTCACCGGAGTTTGCTCGTCGCGTCATCAATATCGCCGCAAGTTTGGACGAGCCGAGCGCGTTTAGCCAAAACTTAAAAAATGCCCTTAACGACTTACCGGCAGATCAACAAGATGCCGTGCGGCAAGCTTGTCTAAACCAAAGCAATGAAAATGCAGTTAAAGTTATCTCAGAGCTAAGTTCAATTAGATCAACATTAAGTGACCCCGAACTTTACAGTCAATTTACGCAAACACTGCGTCACTCTGGTGACGATTTATTAAACATGGTTGATCATTTAAATCGCATTTCACAAGCGCTTTCACTGCCGGAATTGAAACAGCTCTCAAGCGCCGTGGGCACACCAGAAATGCTTGCCGGGTTACTGTCCAAGTTCCGATCAGGCGACGATTCACCCCTTGTTGCTAAACAACTAACTGAGGTTCTCAATAGTTTCGAAGGCGCTCAGCGACAAGAATTCCAGGAAAGAATGCGCGATTTGCCCAATAGTGAATTTATTCGTACGCTATCCGGGTTAGAGCAACTCAAAAGCTTTACGCCAAACAGCGAGACCTTTAGGACATTTTTCGATCTTGTCACCAGTGTACCTAATGGTACCAAACGCATGTTGGAACCCTTGGTGGATATCGCGAAAAATATTAGCCCAGAAGGTCGTCGCGCACTCGCCGACATTCTCACCACCAAAGATAAGAGTAGTCGAAATGATTTCGTTGAAGCTATCATTCAATATCAACGATTTTTAACAGACAGCGAGTTAAAGTTATTCGGAAAACAAACGCATCAACTCCTCGACACCCTATTGAAAACTGCGGCCACGCAAAAGCGCTGGCTCGTTCATCTAGAACAGTTTCACAACTTTGTTGACACGCTGCGCACGCTCCCTGATACACCAGCTAATCGGGAAAATATCGAGAAAATATTAAAATACCTTACTGATCCAGATCGTGATCCGGCAGACATCGCCGATGACATCAACGCTTCGGCGAAGATACTCGGTGATACGGCAGATAGAAGCGCCAGCATAAATGAGCAAGTCAAACGTCTTGAAGGGCCAGATGGCTGCCTCGCCGGTAAGGACACCTGGCGCGTTCATCTTGATGAGGCGGCATTACGATGGGATGAAATGACCAGCAGCAGCAACCCCAAAATTAAGGGCTTTGCTGACCTTGTGGAATCGGTCACGCCAGGCTGGTCTGCTGGTGAGCGCGGTTCACTTAAAAATATGCAAGCCTGGTTTGAGCATCTCGCCAAAACCCGCGGCATTGACCCGACAGATACCAACGCGAGGAAAGCATTACTCGAAGATGTGTTTGCACGAGGTTTCAGTAAAATTAAGAGCCCCGATTTGCAAAGTAAAGGGAAATACGATGATCTCGCGCGAGCCTTTCGTGAAATGGCCGTGGAAGCCGAACTGGGCATTAGCGGTAAAAAACTCTCAACCGAAGAAATGATCAATAAAATAAAACTCACACCAGATAAATATAAGGCAGCGCTTGATCGCATTGGACTTACCGAAGAACAACTCGCAGCAAGACCGGATCGAGACAACATCATCGAGCACCTTTCAACACTGACAAAACGTGAGATTTATTACTCGACCATGCGAGACATTGCCACCGGTGACGCGATGAAAGATATCGCTTCCGAAATTGGCGCGTTAGTCAGCTCCGCAGGCATCAAGCAAAATATCACTGAAGTCATTGGTGAGATCGCGCTATCGCGACACATACTGGAAACTTTCAGCGATTTCAGATTAGCTATGCCGTTCGGCAAGGGAACCGGCTTCGATCAAGTCTGGGTGCAACACAATACATCACACGAAATACCCAAATACATCATTGGCGAAGCAAAAGGGCCCGGGGCCGGATTAGGAAGTCCGAAGAAAGGAGAGCAAATGTCGGCCGAGTGGGTATATGCTACCATTCGTGAAATGATGGTTCGAGGAAATGCCGAGCAACAAGCTATGGCAAAACAAATGATGTTAGCACTCATGAAAGCCAGAGAAACCGGGCAACCTATTTTAGAAGGCTTAGTGATTGAGGCTGGCCCGCCGCCCGATTTTACCCCAATTGACAAAACAACGCCTGCTACAGGCCAAGGTGGATATAATTTCAAAAGTATCCCAATTGAAGATGAATAAATGGACGCAGCTACTTTGAATCACATTTCCGACGACGGCGCAGAAAGCCTACGTAGTTTTTACCAAAACGTGCTTGACACACATTCGAGTGCAATTGATCAGTACGAAGCGTTATTTAATTTAGGCCTGCTTTCATGGAGATCAGGCGACAAAGAAAAAACGCATCAATTACTTTTAGCTTGTTGTCAAAAAGCATTAGCCATTATTTCCAATCGTTCAAAAAAAAATAAAACAGCGCAACGTACTGCACATAAATTTGAGTTCCCCCTGTTTTTAACTTTATTATTTGGTAATGAGGCCGAGCTAAAAACTTTAAACTTATTATCTCGCCCCCAGTGGTGCCAACCAGAAACCGAGGAGTACAGCGCACTCGGTGACTTATTCGAATTATTAAGTCAATGGGAAACAAAAAACGTAGACATTAACACTGTTCAGCGCATTATCGATAAAAATAAATCACAAAATAGTAATCACTTTTATCGCCCGTGGATAAATGCTATGTGCACAGGGTTACTCGCTATTTTTGAAAAAAAATCCGTAACAGTTGTATCATCTATCGAAAGCCTTTTAGAACTGCATAGACAACTAGCCCAAGAAGGTGACTGGCAATATTTGGTAGAAGGCTTACTTGCATTTTGGGCATCGGTCTTGTTAACAATTTCCAACCGCCAAGGCCTCGCACTCACTATACAATCCGAGTATTTATTCGTGCCTGAGCGAATATAAAAAAATTATTAAACACAAATTTGTTCTAGTTGTAGCAAAGCGGAATTAGTGTTAGTTTAGAGTTGTAAAAAGAGCACTACTGCGGTGTTAACGCCTAACGGCCCGATGACGGATGGGAACAACTAAGCGGCAACGCGTGTCCCTGTCTGACCGAGTACGCGAGTGGGGCGATACAGAAAACATGAAGATGCACAGAACGGGACATAAGTGGAACAAAGTGTGAGTTGGCTTCTGAGGTATCCCCTTGGCGTCCGTAATTCTTTCGCAATGAACTGCAATTGAAACAAGTAAGTCTTTGGATTGTCAGGCCTCAAAGTATAAGCTCCGGCTCCTAAGGGCTATCAGATCCTGAATCTGAACCCGTCAACGGCACCGGCGGTAGGCTGGTGGGATCAGCGAGTCAAAGCACGTGAAGTGTTGAGAGTAGCCCCCACCAGCGCGCTCGCTATTATTGAGCCTGACGCTGTGGTTGTTCTTTTGAACACGCCTCGCCTTTTGGGGTGCCCATGGGCCAGCCCATAACGAGCTAATTTCATCACATAATCCTTCACTTTGGGAAGTCTTTCAAACAGCATTTTCCCGATGGGTTATGAGTCGTGCATGAACACAGCGAATTCTTGGTCTGTTCAATGACGAAGTTTTTTGTTTGTTCATCAGTCTGTGCAGCTGCTCGTGAGACATCAAAACAATAACAAATCAACGCATCATCAGAAGTCTCTTTGATGCCAACCTTCGTTCGCAGCTGGTCTTTGTGAATGGATGAATTGTCAGAACCAAAATAGACAACATCACAATCAGGATCGGAACAGAAGTAGTAGGGCTGACCCTTTAGGGCCAGATTCCACGGTTCTTTTACATGATGTAATAGGGTCTTAAATGGCACCTCTCCATACTCTTTATTGTTTTCTGGGCAAGTATACCGCTTGGCTTTTTGGTTTTGTTGAGAACAGCAATCAGACATGGTTTTTCCTTTAGTTATTGAATCAATAGACCATGTAAAAGTCTGCTCCCGTACGTAGTCTTAACATCTCTTTTAGTCCAAATAGGTTTGAAAAATTAAGCCAATACTTGTTCCTCATTTTTTGAGATCGTGAGTGGTTGCCGCGTTCATATTATTCGCAGGTTTAAAGATGCGAGGGGTAGCCCGCATTCGTGACAGCCTTGATCAAGCTCTCAACATCGGTTTTATCCTGATCGAATGTCACCTTGGCCCAGCCTTCGCCACGGCCTTCATATTTAGCAATAACCTTTTCCACACCATCGATCTGTTTCAGCGCCATTTTGACGGTAAAAGGGCACGAGGCGCAGGTCATGTTATCCACTTGAAGTGTGACGGTTTGCGGTGATGTTTGTTGTTCTTGGGCTTGGGCGACGGAGGGTAAACCGAGGTTGAAAAGTGACGACAACCGTGATCAGCCAAAAAACGATGCGTTGTTTGCGCAGGTTTGTGGGCTGGGCGCACGGGGTATCGGCGGCGCAGCTTTGGGGTACTAGGTAAAGTTTACGAAAGGCCAGCCCCAGAAATAGCAGCGTGATACCGATGAAGATCGGGCGATATGGCTCCATCGCGGTAAGGTTGCTGATCCAACTGCCACTCACACCCAGCATTAATAATACTAAAGGCCCGAGGCAACAAGCTGAAGCAGTAATACCGGCAATCACACCGGCAAACAGAGTGCCTTTTGGTAGCGAATTTTCGCCGTGTTGTTCCGGATTCGGCATGCAGTGTTCCTTACAGTATGAGCAGTTTAGAGAGTTTAAATGCCGTACCGTAGTACAGAGTCAAGCGCTTTCCTGTCGTTTTTTTAAAAGCCGTATTGTCGAGAAGACAAAAAGCAGGCAATGAACTTGGGTTGGGGCGGGACGAAATAAACGGTGGCGGTGTGCGCTTAAGGCGAAGTAGCCACCTATTTGCTATTTCTGTTCCTGGCTTGATGGCTTGGCGGCATTCTCAGTGAGTGAGTGATTGAACGATAGGGCAGTCACCATTTTCATTGCCTGCGCTGCATTCAGTAATGAGCTTTTTCAGTGTTTTGCGCATGGATTGTAGATCTTTTATTTGCGCCTCGATTTGCTTGAGCTTCGCTTCGGCCTGTTCACGGACATCGTTGCAATGGCCTTCGCCTAGCTCCAATAGATGAGCGATATCCTGCAAACTAAAGCCAAGTTTCTGAGCACGTTTGATAAACCGGATTCGATGGATGGTCTCATCCTGGTAAACCCGGAATCCCTCCAACGGTTTGACCGGCTCAACAACCAAGCCTACCCGCTGGTAATAGCGAATTGTCTCTACGTTGACTTCAGCAGCCTTGGCCAGACGGCCGATGGTGAGGAGGGTGAGTGTCATTTCTGATCCTCTTAACTTGCGCAAACAACAACAATAACTGAACTCCGTATCAAGGTACAGTGTAAAATCTGAGTGTGGGATTGAGTCACTAAGAGACGAAATTTCGATCAACGAACTAAAATCTTTTAAGGCGCTGGGAGCTGGTGGTGATTCTGCCTGAGTGGTTTGACCAGCTGAAGTGATTACCTGAATTCAACTAAAGCCGCTTGGTTTACACGGTCGGCGGGTAGCCATGGATTCTTGTAGGCTTCAAGGATGATATAGGCTTGCATCGGTAGGCCTGTTAAATCTGACTCATGGCATTTATTCTTCCTATACTTGTACAATCAGATATTCAAAAGTATTTAATTGTACTCCCCAGGAATATCGTTTTTTTTAACAGTAACCCTGCCAACTTTCTTACCTGACATTCTCAATAATTCATCACCTGAAAATTCAAAACCAAGCTTTAGTGCTATTCGCGCAACATCATCTGCAGTTGATGAAGCGAGCACCTCATTTTTAAGTGCAGGTTCAGACTGCATTTTCTTTAAAAATGCCTCGAGTTGATCTAAAGCCATATTTGAAATTCCTATTATCGCTAGCTGTCATATATTAAACAGGAAAACCATAGCAGGCATCAAGGAAATTCTCTAGAAATTGGACTTATTTTGACATCAGCCTGATTAATAATCCCAACTCATTGAAGTGTTATCAGACCTCAATTCATTTCAAGTGCTACTCTCAGAGAGAATCAATTTATCTACCAGTTCTGGAAATAACGCAGCAAGCGGCGGGTAATAAGTCGAATTTTGATCATACTGAGGATTATGTCTGTAGCTGTTCTTAAACTCTTGCCATTTTGCTTGTAATTTGAAATTGCTAGGATTAAACACGGTTTCAGTTCTTTCATACACGTTCACAACGTATAGCAATACTAACCAATAAGGTCAGAAGTGATCCCCAATAAAAGGGTTTAGTTCCGATTCTGGCTAGAATTTTTATATTAGCAGGTTATAGTTGTTTCAGCCCGAACAAAGCAGGAATGTTGATGCTTAACCATGAAATTTTCCAAAAAGCCAGATTGTCTCGAGATCCACGTTTTGATGGTAAATTCTTTACGGCAGTTAAAACAACGGGGATCTATTGTCGTCCTATTTGTCCAGCAACGACTCCCAAAGAAGAAAATGTCACCTATTTTTCCTCGGCTATAGAAGCGGCTCACGCAGGCTATCGGCCTTGTCTACGTTGCCGTCCTGACAGTGCGCCTGGTTCACCGGCATGGAAAGGCGTCAATACTACGCTAGAAAAGGCGATTAGATTAATCAATGAAGGTGCCTTGCAGGATAGTTCTTTAGAAGGGCTAGCCAATCAACTGGGTATTGGTGATCGCTATTTACGGCAACTGTTCAAAAAACACCTGGGTATTTCACCCAAAGCCTATGCGCTTTATCAACAATGTTTGTTTGCCAAACAATTACTACACCAAACAGACCTACCCATCATCCAAATTGCCTTGGCCAGTGGCTTTAACAGTGTTCGTCGATTTAATGATTGTTTCCAGTCACAACTTAATTTGACACCTTCGGAAGTACGAAAATCAAGGGGAACAAAATCGAAGGCTTTAAAACTTCAACTGTATTATCGCCCGCCTTATGACTGGTCTTATATTTGCAATTTTTTTATGGCCAGAGCCATTCCCAATCTTGAATGGTGTGATGAGCAAAGTTATGGGAGAACATTCGAGTGGCTGGGCAGTATTGGGCACTTTACAGCCCGACATGTTGAGCATAAAAATAGATTCGATGTCGCAATCGAATTAGACGATGTCACATATTTAAAAACGATTGTTAATAACATTCGGCGTATTTTAGACCTGAACGTCGACATCCAGGCAGTTGAACAGGATTTACGGCCATGCTTTGCTGATTCCACTTTAATCAAGACAGGATTACGTCTTCCCGGCATATGGAATATGTTTGAAGCTGGAATAAGAGCGGTTCTTGGGCAGCAGATTTCCGTTGTTGCAGCGCGTAACCTGGTAACGGCTTTGGTTACTGAACTAGGCCAATCAAACGCAGAAAAACTATTATTTCCTTTGCCTCAAACTATCGCTGAAAGTGACCTTCATTTTCTAAAAATACCCGCATCACGCAAGCAAACATTGCGTAATTTAGCGCAACATTACATCGATAGTGACAACCCCAACGACCCCCAGCAATGGTTGACGTTAAAAGGGATTGGGCCCTGGACTATGGACTATGCGCAACTACGAGGATTAAGTAATCCTGATATTTATCTTGGAGGCGACCTTGGTGTCAAAAAGGCCAGAATGAAATCAAAGCATAGCTTCAATCCCGATCAAGCGTCTCCCTGGCGAAGCTATTTAACATTCCAATTATGGAGTCAACTTTGATATTTATCGATTATATGGATAGCCCCATAGGTGTTATAGAGATTCAAGCGTCTGCGAAAGCTATCACTCAGGTCATTTTTTCAGGAACAGAGAAAAAGGCAATTAAAACCAACGAAATAACGCATTGTTGCAAACAACAGTTAAAAGAATATTTTAAAGGTAAACGAAAGATGTTTGATTTACCTCTGGATCAACAGGGCACGACATTCCAAAAATTTGTTTGGAATTGTCTAACACAAATATCGTTTGGTGAGACCCTCTCTTATCGCGATATAGCTGACATGCTGAACAACCGTAAGGCTGTTCGCGCGGTAGGAGGGGCCAATGGAAGAAACCCTATTAGCATTATTGTCCCTTGTCACCGCGTTATTGGTAGCAACGGCACCTTAACCGGCTATGCAGGGGGTATTGAGCGGAAATTATGGCTATTAAAACATGAGGGGATTGACGTTAATGGTTCGAAAGTGAACGACACACTCGATGTTAATAATGTTATTCACACAAGACAAACTAAAACACTTTTTCTAAAGTGAGGTATTACATTCGAAAAAACCACTAACCTTTATGGGTAAACATGGGAAACTCGTACGTGCTACCGAGAAGGTAAGGTCATGAAGATCAGCTTGGTGCGTCGGGCCTTCAGTACCCTGTTGAAATAATATGAAGTAAACAGGATGAAGCTGTACTAGAGTTCATACTCAATACGAGGCGCATAGATGGTCATCGGTTTCGGTCCAGTGGCTAATATATTCATCTCTCTGGTGAGGAGGGCTGCGCCGGAGGCAGTGGTCGCTCCCAGTGCCGGTATCAGATCGTAGACCCAGTCGTTGCCATCGCGCGTGAGTGGCAGCGGTTGATCGGCAAGTGTGATCTCGGGGAAACGCTGCGTGGCCGCCACCGGGCCGCCGCTGGCGATCCAGTTCGCAACGCCTGCCAGATCGGCGATGACCATCCCTTCGCCAGCATCGCCACCCCATGGAAGTGTGCGGGCACCAGGCTGGGAGTGCAGGCGCCATACTGCGGCGCCGTCATGGCTCTCTACCATTAGCCAGTAGCCGCCCGGTTGTAGCAGCAGGGGGGAGGCGAGCGTAAAGTGAAGTAGTTGCGGACGGTGGGGTGACTGCAGTGTTGCTTCGGCACTGGCCAGACGTTCACCGCCTGGTACGCCATTGTTGTCAGCGACGATCTCCAGATGAAGCAGGGTATTGGGGCTGAGCGCGCTCAATAGCAGATTCCATCCGCCACACAGCATTGCTTCAGTGAGTTCTATCGGACTTGACCAGCGGTGATTAGCGTCGAGTCGCACGCCGCTCTCATCCGTCAGCTCAAGCAGATGACTCAATTGACCAGACGAAGCAGCCAGCGTATCTCCGGGTGTCGGTTCAGAGCCATCTCCAGCCACTCGTATTGTAGCGTCGGTCAGGTTGACTGAAGAGGGTACTTCGAAGCTGAGATGCTGCTGCTCCGGCTGTCCGTTGGCAAATCGCAATACCTGTTTTGGTTCTCCACCGGGGAAGGAGTGGCGCACGAGGCGGTAGCGAATGGCAAATTGAGTCATGGTGAATTGGCATGGCGCATCGCTCTCAACGGCCAGCTCAAGTGTAAGCGGATCGGGCAGGGTGGGCGGTGGGCCGGGGGTAGTCGCCTCGTCGGTTAATTTATCCTGTAGTCGCTGTATCAGAGCCGATAGTTGCGTATGCAGCGCACTGCTGGCATCGATCTGCTGGTCGAGTTCAAATGTCAGCGGTAGAAAAAAGAGGTCGCTGCCGAGTGCTGGAATACGTACGCCGATACGCAAGTTCTCGGGGCCGGTGGTCAGCTTAAACTGGGTGATTGATCCACTTTGCAGCAGTTCGAATGCGCTCTCTTTCAAGCGCACCAGAATCCGCCCATCAACTACGTCGAGTTCTCCTGATGTCTGGGACTCTTTCTTGCTGCTGTTTTTACTTTTGCCTTTGCTATTTCCTTTTCCATGTTTCGCTATCGAGTTGACATGTGATGCGACAGGGTCTTCTGAGACGGTGTCCCCATCGGTGCGGAAAAGCTGGGTGGTTTTACCTGACGGAGACAGACTATTGGCAAAGCGAATACTGTGAATCTGGCGCGGCACCGGAAGCGTAACCAGTAGCCCGGTTGAATCAAACTGTTCGACCTGTGCCTCTTCAGGTGGGTTGACATCGAGTGCGTCAAAAATCAGGTGGCGTGCCTTCAGCTGTAGTGAGGTTGTGGCATCGATCAGCAGTTCTTCAGCCAGACCGCCGGTCGGCAGTGTCAACATGAAGCTCTGTCGATAGCGTAGTCCCTCACTGCTGTTAGCGGTGCCCAGCGTCCAGGTTGCATTCAATGTAGTGGCCGCGGTATCACCTATGGGCGTGCCCTGGTTCAGTTCCATCATGGGCGTCTGCGACCGCCTGTGTCGAGTCTATCGATACGCAAATTAACGCTTGTATTGAGGTTGCTCAGGTTGGTATCGAGCGCCTTGGTCTGATCGTTGAGTGTTATCACCTGTTGATTGAGTGCACCCAGCGTTGCAATATCGGCTTTGCCACTGAGACGGTCGTTGAATCGCTGCTCGAGCTGACCGATGGCAGTGGTGTCTGCTTTAGTGCCCAGCATGTCGGTGAACTCTCTTTGCAGTTGATCGATGCGTAACGTGGTTGACTGGTTTAGCTCGGCCAAAATATCTGTGCGCAAGTCGGTAATATCGTTCATCGTCACGGTATTTGATTCAACGTTTGCGATACGTGACTCCAGATCGTTAAGCTGCGTGGTTGAGTCGATAGTGGCGATGCGTGAATCAATCTCCAGATTGAGTTCGGATCGACTGCTCTTGAGGGTGGAGAAAGGCAGCGTGTTGCCGAGAGACTTGACCCCTGAGGTGATGCCGGTAACAACCTTGGTCCGCTCCTCAAGAGGGAACTTGTCGAGATCGCTCTGCAGGAAGTTATTAAGGCTGTTGGCTGCAAATGTCTGCCCGAGTTGCTGACCGACCAGACCATCCTGCGCCTTTACGAAACCGCCGATACGGCTGAAAATATCCGAGAGTATGCCACTGCCGCTTCGTTGGTCGCCATCTACAGCTGTTAGGCTGTCGCCAAGCCGACTCTCATCTTCAAGCAATTGGCGGAAGGCCCAGAGCCAGGCGTAGAACCAGTTGCGCTGCTGAACGTTCAGTAGTGTCATTGGGATCTGCGTGGTTTCGGTCCCTGGCTGCGGGGTGAGCCAGGCGATCACGGTTACTGCGATGCGCGGCCAGATGCTGAGTGAATCGACAGGTGCATTGAGCAGTGCGCTGTCGCCATAACGTTTGAAATAGAGATCGATCGCGCGGCGAAGTGATCCGTTTCCCGGGGCACGGTAACGGCGCGCCAGTTCGGTTAGCGCCTCCATGTTATCGCGTGGCGTCTCATTCGAAGTACCGAGCAGCGTCAGGGCCTGGGTCAGGCTTGATGATTCAACCGGTGTCAGCGCCTCGCCGAGCGCGGCGGATAGCCGTAATCGACACAGGCCGAGATGGTCGCTACGTACAGTAACGCTGTTACCTTTAACCGGGTAGAGCCCTGCACGGCCACTCAATAACCCCCAGGTGGTGACCACGGTGAGTTCGTGGTTGACGAGTGGTCGACCGTCGCCGTCCTTCAGCTCCGCTAGCAAAACCGTCTCCTGGCCAAGCAGGGCGTCGGGGTTGATCGCCTCCAGGCGAATGGCAGGGCTTGCGCCCATCTGTGCTTCGAGCCTGTTCAGGCGTTGCGTGATCTGGGTCAGCAGCGCGCGATCGACCTGTTCATCAAAGGCTTGCGGTGGGCGCGCAGCTGACAGGCTGGTGACCAGTTCAGTGAAGCGTTCAGGGCCGACATAGGGAACGGCATAGACCTGTTCAAGCGAGGTGAAACCATCGAGTTGATCACGTCGAACGAGGATGCGGGCAGCGACCCTTAAACCGATATCGAGCTCGCCCGGGATCTCAACGGCGGTGGCGATCTCCTCCGCGCTCTGAGCTGCATTCAGAAACTCCAGTACCATGGTTGCGTCACTGGCGCTGATATTCTCCGGCAGCAGGTAGATTTCAGTCTCAGCCATCATCATCGCCTAACGCGGCAGCGTGCCGATGATGTTGGAGATCAGGTCGACGTCGGCCTTGTTGTTGAGCACAGCCTGGAAACCTTGAACCTGGCCGGAGAATGCTGCCACGTCACGCTGCACGCTAAGGATTGGACCGTCTTCCTGCAGCAGTTCTTCCTGGAATTTCACCTGTGAGATGCTGACCTCGTTACGCAAACTTTCGGTTGCGTTGTTCAGTCGGGTACCGATCTCCTGTTCAAGCTCTTCCTTTACCCGTCCGGCCTCAGACGAGGCGCGTCCTGCCGAGCCGGCGATCGCCCCAAAACCGAGTGCTCCACCACTGTCCCCGGGGGTGACTGCCTGACTGTAGAACATCGCGTGCTGAACCTGTGAGCCGAACTGGATCGCCTGCACCAGGTCAGACATAAACGGCGGTGGGTCGACTTCGAACGGCAGACTTCCGATTGCAGAGTCAACTGCCAGCAGGTCACGCTGGCGACCGATGATCCCCTTGCCGCGGATGATGTCATCGACTTCATCGATAATGTTGGTGATCGATGGTCCAAGGCTCGGGCCGATCAGATTGCGAAAACGATTACCGTAGTCGAGCTGTAGCGGACCAAGCCCCGGCAGGTAGTCGACGATCACCCACGGTGCGATCCAGTCGCGGAAGGTCACCTGAATCGAGGCTGAGGCGAGTGCGCCGTCGGCGGTGGTCGGACTGCTGTCCGGTTTCAGGAATGCCATTACCGTGGCGCGGTAGTCACGCCACCGCTGGGTGAATACCGAGGCGTAATCGCCGGCGGCGCGTGACGGCTGGGTGATGTAATAGGCATCAATATAGCGCTGGAAGACAGGCGGATTGCCGCTGGTGACGCGATCGTATTCTACCGAGATCGCCTCATAAGCGAAGCTCATGGTGGCGTCGTGTGGCGTATTCGCGGCGAGCACCATATCGGCGACAGTTGCCGAGTTCTGCGCCTGTGGTCGGGTTGACAGAAAACCCTCGATCTCCTGTTCCTCTTCTTCGGCGAACAGTTCGGCATGGTTGGCGCGGATCAAAACCTGGGCGATGCCATCGCTGTTAACCTGCACCGAGAGTGTCTGGTCACCTGCACCGCCGCGACTCGTGAAACCATCTGCCGCCTTCAATGTTCCCCAAACGGTGACGAAGTCGATCCAGGGTCGGGTCGCCTCATTACTAAGGTCCAGGGGGTTACCATCGATTGCTGTTACCTGTGCAGTGATGGTGCCGCGCTGACCAATCGCAAAGCGGGTGCTCGTGGTACTAAGGTCAAGCCTGGGCAGGCGGCTGCGCACCAGACCAAGGGTTGTTTCGGCGGCATCGAGTCGACCTTCTGCGGAGGTCGTGCGCGCCTCCAGGCCATCAGCGCGTAGCTCCAGAGAGTCAATGCGTGCACCGAGCTCGCTCGCGACAGTATCGAGCATCGTTTCAACCTTGGCCAGCATCCCGTTCCAGTCGGCGGATTTGATCAGCTCACCACTGACCTTACCGCCAAAGTCGTCTACCAGTTCACCCATATCATAACCCTCTCTCTATCGTTTCGTTGACGGCCAGATAGACCGCTACCGCAGCCGGTTTGACCCGCTGCAATTCATTCCAGACCCGGTCGAGGATCTGTGGATCGACCTGCTCATCCGGTCCGTTTGATGTTAGTCGTACCGTCACTGCCAGCGGCGCCTTCGGTTGCCACAGAAACCAGACCCGTGCCGCAGGACAGAAGGCGAAGACAGTAGTGCCGAGTGCATCCGGTGCACCTAGATAACGTCCTTCGAACGGCGCCTCTGAGCTCCCTGGCGGTGGTAGCAGTCGCCCTTCACGGGTCCAGGCCGGATGGCCTGTGGGGGTGGGCGGCGACGCTTCCTCTCGCTGCAGGTAGCGCCACTCCGACGTTCCGCGCGGCAGACGTGGCACTGCAGCGATGCCGCCGTCGACGATACGGGTAGCTTCCGCTTTGTAGCGCATCGCCAGTGCTGCCGGGGTCGTGCCCTCATCGACGGTAAAGGTGGTACCGTCGAAGCTGCCGAGGCGGGCGTGTGCCGACTCGGTCCAGATGATCGAGTGGACAGCCGCTTCACTGCTGCCGATCGGACTGCCGTTGTAATTCTGGAAACCGGCGCTATTCGGCGGTGCCACAGATTGCCAGTTGCCGCTGCCACGGATATAACGCCAGAAGTATGGCTGTTCCGGTTCGTCGAGCGGGCGCGGCAGGCGCACTAACTCATCTGCCTGATGCTGGAACCAGTCGAGCTGGTCGTAGATAAAGAGTCCATCGCCGGTGGCGAACCACAGGCGGTTGCGGGCATCGAGCGTGATCTGGGAAACGCTGCTCTCGGTCAGTTGCGGTAGCGCTTCCAGCAGTGTGGTGTAGGTGCGGCGCTGTTCGCGTGCGCGGTAACGGGCAATGCCCTGCGCGGTGCCGAGCCAGATGTCGGTATCGGGGCCGTGGATGACCGCATGAACCGGCGGTACGAAGATGGTCTCGCTTGCCGGCAGCGACCCGCTCATCAGGTCGAGCATGAGCCAGTCATCGACCGTCTCGTCGACGGCTTCATCCTGCAGGATGTACCAGCGCTGCTGAGAAGTGCGGTAGAGGAAGAGGCCCAGTTCTCCGCCGCAGTAGATGTCGCCGGATGGATCGAGCCACAGGCAGCGAAGCTGGGTCTCGGTCTCGCTGCGATTGCCAAGATCGGAGTAGAGCAGGGCACCGCTCTGCTCCTGTGCCAGCCCCTGCTGGGTCGCGGCCCAGACGGTGCCGGATGCATCGACCGCCAGCGCATGTACCGCAGGATCGGTTAGTGTGGCTAGATCGGGTGTCAGTGCAAAGCTCCCGCTCGGCTGGATCGGAAGTCGGCTGAGGCCGGTCTCAAAACCAATCAGCAGTTCGTCGCCGAGTGGCAGCAGGCAGTGGATCTGCGGCAGGCCACTTAGTATCTCACTCCAGCTGGTACCATCACTACGCCACAGGCTGCCACTCGCGCTACCGCTGGCATCGTCGACTGCGGCCCACAGAAAGTGGTCTTCAGTCTGCTGTAGAGCCACAATGCGCTCGGTCGGGGCGCCACCATCACTACTCCATGGACCCGCGGCGGTGGGATTGACCGGCTCGATGCCCGCGGGGATCGACTCGGCATGGTCGATGCCGCCGTCATGGCCAAGCCATGAGTCATAACCCGCGACGATTGCCAGCGCTTCAGTGGCGGCGAGATCTCCCTGATAGTGGATGCCAATGCCACGGCCGGTGAGCGGGTCGAACTGTTCGATGACAGGGTCACTTGTTGGATCAACCTCGCCAGGTTGAGGCGCGACCCCTTCGATGACAACTGTTACGGCGACCGGATTCAGTGATTCGCTATCGATCTGCCACCGCATCAACGGCCCGACCCGGTCGTGTGGCAACCCAGCCTGGCTCACTGCCTGCATGAGCCGCTGACTGCCACTGAATTCTTCAACGGTAAAATTACGTTCACGCAGTCCTTCGGGGGCGTCGGGGTCGACCTGTGGCAGCGCGGTCATCGTCATGGTACGCAGGGCACGAACGGTGCCAAGCCCCTCCCGGTGGAGCTGCACGATGCGGCGTATACGTCTGCGGAACACTTCGACCCGTTCACGGTCACGAAGCGGTTCGCGCCAAGGACTGAGGTCAACCATGCCCGCGATGCGAGGCAGATCGAAGAGGTAGGGAAACTGGTCGATCAGCGGGTCATTCAGAGTTAGCGGACCATCATTGTTCACCGTTCTGCGGCGTCCGAGCCAGGTGCTGTAGATGGCACTGTCGGCGTAGTTGAACCAGTGCGCCTGCATCACCTCTGCACTCTCTGTACTGAGCTGGTCGAGTAACGAACCGACGGCCGTAGCCAGTTGTAGAATCAGGTCATCGTCGTCGTAACCCGGCTCCGGCCGATAGAGCGACGGCAACTGATCGAGGATGCGTGGGGTACTCGGCATCAGCTCTCCTCCACTGCAATCACGATGCTATTGAGCAGCACTCTTTCGGAGGGGATGAAAGAGTAACTGGCGGCATCATCGGCCAGTATTCGGGTAAGCCCGGAGGCCTGACTGAGGTAGAGGCTGATGGTGTAGGGCGAACGCTCCGACGCCTCAGGTAGTGTCGTTGGGTCGGGGGCGACGTCGTAGTCTGCCAGTGTGGCGCCGGGATGACCGGGCAGCGGTACCACACGCAGCAGCTTGCCGAAACTGAACTCTCGTTTCTGCACCTCGACTGCATTGGCTGGATCGAACGACGTTTCATTCAGCGTATTGAGGTAGGCGATAGTCTGCGACAGCGCTGTCTCTATCTCGCTCTGCAGCGGTATGTCACTCGCGGCGGGGAAGTTGATCACCAGATCGAGCTCTGTCGGCAGGTTGCTGTCGGCGATGGTGAGCTCGCCGAGCTCGGTCGGCAGGCCGGCCAGGTCAATGATGCCGCCGCTAATATCGAGTCGATTGGTGACGATCGGGGAGCCAGCCACGAGTTCGGTGGTGGCAGCGGCATCGATCTGGATATCCTCAACGTGATCCACTGCCAGCGCAACACCGACGATCTGATTAATACTGGCATCAGCGCGTGTTTCGAGCCCGTCGAAGTAACCTCGGATCGCCTCGCGCACGCGGTTGTGAGCGGCGCGCAGGTCGGCCTCGACACTCTTCGGTGTGGTTATCAGGCGCAGCGTGAGGTCAACCGCCAGGGGTATTAGTGGCGCATCGAGGATCAGCTTGATACCAGCAGGACGGGTTGCATCCAGCTCACTTTCAAGCTTTTTCAACTGCTCCGGCGTCAGCTCGCTGCCGTGCGGGCTAACGGTGATCTGGCCGGGGATTGAGTCGTCGATATCGCCGTCGACCTGGTTTTCGATCAACACCTGATGCATTGCACCAAGGGTGGCACGCTCACTGCCATGGAGGAAGTTCTTGGCGCGGGTACGTAGTTCGTTGTCGGTCTCGTCGGCGGCGGCGCGGCTCGCCGGCGCGGGATTGGTGACACCGCTGATGCCGGCGATCGGTATCGCCAGGATGTTTAGCGTATTGGCCTCAACCGGCTCATTGCCCGGTTCCAGATCACGTGCAGTGACCATCACAGTGTTCTGATGTTCACTCATGGTGACCGTCTCGGTTGTCTCATATTCGAAACGCACCTGCTCATCGAGGATTCGAGCGCCCGCCTGAATCGTGATAATACCTTTGGCGCCGGGCACTCGGCTAAAGCGGATTTTGGCCGATGGTCGCGTTCCCTTGAAGCGGTGGATATCGAGCAGTGAGACCACCTTGTCGAGAGAGCTACCGGTCGCCGTATCGACAAAGCCTGCCTTGTAGACCGCTTCAAGCTGGGCGTAGAGCCGGGCGACCTCAAGGGCAATCGATTCGCTCAGGGTACGGGTGACACTGCCGACCTGAAGGTCGGTCAGGGTGGGTGTCACGTCTTCACGCAGGTAGTTGATGTAGAGCAGCGTGCCCTTATCGGGGACTGAAGTGTCACTGAGCCACGACAGTGTCTGTTTATCGGGCTCAAGGCGGTAGTCGCTGCCGTCACGGAAGAGCCGTTGTTCGCCGTTCTGGATACCGTAGACCGAGACGATATTGCGCACGGGCGGTTGTTCCAGTGGATGGCTCAGCGGGCCATCCTCGGTCGGTGGAAAAGCGTGAGTCTCGGCAGCGACACCACCCACCAGGGTAGTGAGCAGGTTGTCGAGTACTTCCGGGTAGTTGCGTCTTCTGAAGCTCACCGTGTTTACTCCTCTGTCAGCCAAGATCCAGCGTGAACGGACCGAGATCGATAATACGGCTATCGTCGATCGGCCTGATCTGGATAAATATGTTGATACGAAAACGGTCGCCGGGCTGGTCGCTAACAGTGACCTGAACAATCTCGGCGATGCGTCGCTCCTGTTTCAGTGCCTCGATAACATAAAGCTTTGCGAGGTTGCGTGTTGTTTCTGTGCGTTGAGTGCCAATCAGCTCTGGCAGCCGCGAGCCGTAATCGGGGTGAGCCAACGCCGTCAGCTCACCGCGTTGAGTAAGCAGTCGAATAATCACTGCCTGGGCCAGATTGTCGCGATCAGAGACCGGCGTAAAGTCGCAGATTTTGATGCTGCGCCCCGCTAACACCTCGCGCTGTTCTTTGCGCTGCGCACGATAAATAGAAAGTGCACGAGAGTCGACAAGTCGCAGCTTGAGGTCTGTTAATAGTGCATCGTTTTGCTGTGCGTCGTTACTCATCTATCCTCCCACAAGCACGGTGGAGACCGCGATGACCTGTCCAACTGGCATATCAGCTGGGTCGTTGCAGGTCAGTGCCGGATCACCCATGCGCGCCGCCGGTTTGCCATTGATCAGTACGGTTGCGCTGCCAATCAGCACTTCGGCCTGATCTTTTGGTGGCGACTGGAATGGTCCGCCCGCCGGGATGTGTGGCGGCATATTGCTTGCCTTGCTGCCCTGCATCGCGGCTGGCTTGCCATCGATATTTACGTCGCTACTTAGCTCGTTGTCAAGCTGACCACTGAATGGAGATGGCAGGGGGGTAGGCACGGGGCCACCCGGTGATGGGATCATCACGATATGGATATCGCTGCCAACGATCTGGTCACCCTGTTTAGCTGCCGGTTTGCTCATCGCTATTCTCTAAATTTAACTAATAATTTAATTAAGATTGATCACGGACCCTTTGACCGTGACTTCGCCTGAACCCTCGATCTGCACATTGGTACCCTTAAGTATCAGGTCGGTGCCCGCTTCAAGGTTGATGTCGCGCCCCCCTTTGATCGCCAGTGCGCCATCACTGTCGATCGTCAGCGTCGCTGAACCGCCGCCAACATCGATGGTGACAACCGGGTCGTCGTCCTGCAACAACAACTGCAGTGAGCTGCCTATCAGCACCTCGAGTGATGGTGTGCCATCGCTGTTGGCTGTCATTTTCAGCCCTTCATCATCGCCGGCCCCGAGCGGTAACTGGCAGACCCACTGACCATCACTGCTCGCTGGTGGTGGATCTTCGTCGTTATAGAGGCTGCCGATGATCACAGGACGGTTGATATCGCCGCCGATAAATTGCACCAGCACAAGATTATCGATTGCCGGAATACTCGCCAGCCCCATGCGAGCGGTCGCGATCGGTACTCGTTTCAGTACAATCTCCGAATCGCGCAGTTGCACTGTGCAGGCATACTCATCGCTGCCGGTGTGCTGTTCCTGCACCACTGCCAAAGTTGCCCCGTGGGTACGTTGCATCTCCTGTCGCACGACCTGGCGGATGGTCTCAAGCAGCGTGTTCTGTTGTCCTGTCATAATAATCCTCCCCCGAGTCCACCCAGGCCGGAGGCGCCGCTGGCCTCACTGATACTGAGCCGGGTACGCCAGCCGTTGTTATGATCAAAGGTGTGGTGGCTGCGATGGATCAGGTAGTTGCCGTCACCACCATCGGGCAGGCTGGCTAGTTCGACCACCCGTCCCGGACCGAGCGCGGCTGAACCGGAAACGACTATCTCACTGACGCTGGTCTGACGCTGGCCGTAGAGCGCGGCCGCTGCTGCACGCGTGGAAAGATCCTGCTGTGTCTGTAGCAGGCCATCCCGATAGAAACGCGGCGGTAGACCATCTCCCTGTTCAGCGCGATTGGGGGTGGCCTGTTTTCGTAGCACGAAGTCGCCATCGACACGGTCGCCGCCGAATGCGGTGATTGCGCCACTATGGGCGCTGCGTTGCCACAGGTTGGCTTCAAGTAGATCTTCCCCCCAGGTGAAGGTGGCGACGCTATCGCCCTGTTCGAGCTGGTCAGCAAGCTGTAACGCATCGGTGGCATCGAACCATAGATTGGCACCACGTAGCCCGGCGAGATAAGCGCAGTGATCCCAAACCGTGGATGAGTCGTCAAAGACGATCTGTGGCAGGGCCTCATCACTGCCGCCAACATCGGCCTGCGGTGAGTAATTGAAGTCGCTGGCGGCGTTGCTGATCGCATCCTGCACCGACATGTTGATGACACTCTGATTGATGCGTGCCTGTGCCAGGTCGTGACTGCCGTTGCCGAGTCGATAACGACGCATGCGGTCGCCGCGTCGTTCAATAGCGATGATGGAACCGCTAAAAATATCTTCGAGGGCATCGGCGGCACCGATAGCGATGGTGCCGCGGTCGCCGAGTGAGGCTTGCGGCGCACCCTCATTATCGGCGATGAGTAGATCGACCTGATCGACATTCGGGGCAAACCCCTGATGCAGCGACAGCGAAACCAGATAATCGGCCCATGAAGGGGCTGATGGGGCGCCAAGCAGACTTGAGGCCGTATCTGCCATCCCGCCGAAGCCGCCACTGTCGCCGCCACTACTGCTAATAGTGACCTCAATCGTCGGTGCCCGTACTGGGCCCGAGGCTGCATCATCGAAGAAGGGGAGTCCTGGCATCGCCTTAACCTCCCGCCCGATACCAGGTCAGGAACTCCATCAACCCAGAGTCGTTATCGACATCCTCAAAGACGAAGGGGATTGAGTTTGGCCCCGGCCCGGCAGCAGTGCCGATTGCAACATAGATATGGAGGTGACTATGGAAACTGGTGCCAGTGTCGTCTCCTTCCATGATGGGGTCGCCCTGGTTAACAACGGTGCCGCTACCGGCTGTCACGCTCTCCTGCACCGGCGCGGCACCACCGAATGCGTTGGTGACGCCATTCTGAGCCCCATGCCAGTATCGAGCGAAGGTCAACACTGGTGTCCCCGTACCCAGGGGATCGTCGTGGTCGGGCACCAACGTGTTGTGCTGAATGATGATGAAGTTGGCATTCTGGTCGTTATCATCAGGGAAACCCTCAGCGAACGACCACACCACGCCACCGCGCATTGCACGCACCATCTGGCGGTGATCGTGCCCGAGGTCGAAGGCGTACATCTGCCAGTTGCCCCCCATATTGGTGATCTCATTGTGGCTGAACAGACCGTTGTTGCCCTGTCCCATGTAAAGCGCCTCACCATCGGCAAAGGGGAGTCGATAGGGGGAGTTAGCCTTGGCTGGATAGCCTTTATAGTTACCCGTTGCGGCCTGGGTGCCGTCTGCGGTATCGCCCTCCTTGAAGAAGTATTCGAAGAACCAGTAGCCGAGCACCATCGTGCCAATAGACTCGGCGATGGTGATGCCGAGCAGTTTCCAGTCTTCCTGCCAGGCGATGAACTGCGACACGATGCTGCCCGCCAGTCCCGACAGGATGCCGAAGCCGATGCCGCCACCGAACCAGAGTCCGAAGGCGTGCTCACGCCGGTCACCGATATTACCGGCAGACCAGATCTCAATGGAGTGGTTTTCGCGGCGGTAGTTCAACAGCAACAGATAGGCGAAGAGGGTGTTCATCGGTGAGATGATGCCGGCCTGTTTCAGGTGGTTGGCCGCCGGGTTACTCGGCAGTGATGAATCGCCGCTATTTGAGGGACTGGAATTAAGCAGGGTGAAGAATGACAGCACGAAATCACGCACCGTCTGTAGAATGCTGTTGTGCCCGCTAATGCGAATGAAGTCGCCGAGCACCACAGTGACCCAGAACCACCAGCCATTGCCAGGACTCGCTGCCGTGTGCATCCCCTGAAAAGAACCACCAAAGAGCGCCAGTCCGCGCGGGCCGTAAAGGTCATTGGCGAGCCAGCTACCCCAGCCGCCGAGCGATTCGTAACCACTGATCGGTTTACCGAAAAAAATCTGGTTTAGCGCATGCAGGATGTCGAGTCCCGAAACGATGCCGGTGCCGATCTCATGGCCCGGTTGTAACTTCACCAGGTGCCAGATCGGCCGCGCGGTCTGCTCCATGACGTAGAGTATCTGGGCGAGGACATCGCATGCGGATGCCGATACGCGGGTGAAACGGTAGTAGGTGGCGCCTTCAACTGGATAACGCGAGACATCTTTATCGATGAACAGAGGAGCCGCCTCCCATTCCAGATCGCTCCCTTCGGCGACGGTATAGATCGGTTTGTCGCCGCACATCAGGTAGCGCTGGTTACCGCTAATGAACACGTCACGACGATTGCCGATGGTCTTGCGTCCAACGTAACGCCAGAAGGCGCTGGTATATGAACAGAACAGTTCGTCCCCATCACCGTCACCGCCGCCGTAGACCCATTCGATGAAACGGCGATTGAAGAGGTAGAGATCCTGTTTTTCAACATAGTTATCGGCCATCTCTTCGAGCGATTCGGGCAGTGTGAATCGCTCATCTTCACGTAGTTTGAATTCGAACGGCACTGCATCAAGATTCTGTTCGCTCTGATCTGCGTGTGCGGTGTTGAAGCGTGATGAGGTATAGATCGGCCCCTGCTGCATCAACATGTTGATGTGTGCGACCAGCATCAGGATCAGACTCTCATCCGGCTCGGTCACTCCCCCGGTATAGGCCATCATCTGTTGCTGCTGTGCAAGTGATAGTGTTGAGAAGAGGTACTTGCTGACGGCGGCCTGCTTTTTGATCACGCTGGTACGGGAGCGCACATTGATGGCGAACGCTTTCTTTTTGTCGCTTTTGAAATCACCGGTACCAAGCAGTGGCAGGTCGACATCCGATAGTAACCAGCTCGCATACCAGCAGTAGCGAGCGGCCCCCTCCGGTTCGATGATTGCCGCCCCGACCGAACCGCCACCAATATTCAGCGGCAGCGCCGTGCGGATTTCGTCCACCGAACTGACGGCTTCGTCGAACTTGTCGAGCACGCAGTGGATCTCGTCGAAGACCTTCTGGATATCGGTTGAACGTAGCAGCTGGTAGAGTTTTCTGGCCGCCCGGGCGGTATCGATCTCGGGGAGCGTAAAGCGGTTTAGCATATGGTTACGCAACCGCTTTACGATGCGAATCGCGATACGCTGACGTCGCCGCCGTTTCGGTGATATATCGCTTGGCAGCTGTTGCCACAGCTCGATCAGGTCATCGAATAGGGTCGTGATCTGCTGGTTGACGAACTGCGGATCGATCCCGAGATGTTCTTCAAGTAGCTGCTTGGCGAAGTCGAGCTGCGACTGGAGTTGCGTCTGACTGGTGGCACCAAGAATGGTGCGGAGGCCATTGATGATCCGGCGCACAATGGTGATGAGCGCAGCGGGATCTTCATCGACGGAAGTGACCTCGTCGACCAGCCCCTCGAAGTAGAGAAAGAGTGGCTGAAAGCGCGCCTTCAGTGCATTGTAGACCCCCTCGATACCATTCTCTGCCTGTGCCTGAATACGCGTGCCGAGGCGGCTTATCAGTTCCGGGGCGACCCCGGCGAGCGGCCCCTCATCGACTGCATCCTCGGCTAGCAGTGTCATTAACCTCAGCAGATCCTGTGCTACCTCAAGCTTGGGATCGCCGCCGCTGTCGCGTTGCAGGCGTTGTGGTTGTAGCACTAGATTGCCAAGACTCATCGCATACTCCTCACAATGAAATGTTCACGTTGATGCTGCCAAGACTGGGGCGTGCTGCACGCAATCCCTGGTAAGCGCTGTTGACACGGCCAAGCTCGCCGTCGAGTTCTTCGTTGAGGCCACGCAGGAACTCGATTAACGCATTGAATGCAGGGGTCAGGTCAAACGCCTCGACCAACGGTACCACAGTGGCGTCGTATTCTGGTTGTATCACCTCTGTGATCAGCTGCTCCGGATCGAGTGCGCGCAGTTTATCGAGGACCGCGAGATAGCTTGCATCAAGCGCATCGATACTTGCAGGCGGGATGATCTGATCGAGACCGATCGGTTCCAGCAGATCGCTAAAGGCCTGATCAAGGGCCAGACCCAGTTGTGCCGGATTGAGTGCCTCAAGTTGATCGAGTAACTGGATAAAAAGTTGCTGCAGACTTTCGCGTAGAAATCCAATATCGATATTGCGCAGGGTGTCGACCACCTGTTGGATGGCGTCACTAATCGACAGTAGCGAGCCGGGACCGGTGGTGAGTGCAGCGACACTACTGGTCAGCTGGTCGACCAGCTCAGTGAGTGTGGTGAGCATGGCACTCAGCGCTGGCTGCATCGACTCGAACAGCGAGAAGAGATAGCGTAGTGGCGATAGTAAAGGCTCGATGGCAGTTGCGACCAGCGTACGCAGGCCGTCGGCATCGGCAGTGACGCTGCTGATTTCGGTCAGCAGACTATCGGGGCTTTCGACCAGATCCTGCCACTCTGCCTCTAGCGCCGCGAGTGCGCCACGACTCTCATTGAGGCACTGCTGCAGTTGTTGCGGCAGGCGTAGCGATGGTGCACGACCCGGGTCGAAGCGATCAAGCGCAGCGAGTACTGCGGTCACCTCGGGTGACGCGGGCAGGGCGTTGGCCAACGTGCGGGCGCGGTTACTAGCGCTCACCAGGGCGTTGACACGGTCACCAGGATCGAAGGCCTCCAGTGCGCTAAGCACCGGCTGGGTTTCACTATTGAAGCGGCTGAGCAGTGCAATGTGCGAGGAGTCGGCGAGGGTGCTGTTGAGATCGGCGAGCGCAGTGCCAATCGTTGCCAGATTGGTGACACCGAAGACCTTATCGAGCATGTCATCACGCCAGCTGTCGATCTGTTCGCCGGAGTTGCCGAGCTGCACCAGTAGTGTATCAAGACGCTCCATGGTACCGACCAGATTGCGTGGTACCGCCAGTGTCTGATCGATCAGATCGAAGACACGGTTAACCTGATCGAAGATTTCGTCGACCGGTGAGGCTTCGATTACCTGAGCAACGACACCTTCGATCCTCTCTTCGAGTGGGCTCAGCAGTGCATCCGGTGAGTAGCGGTTGATTTCGTTCATCAGCGTATCGAACGGGCCACTGAGCAGGGTCAGCGCCTGCCCTGGCGAGGCCTGCTGCACCAGTGACTGTTTCGCCCTGTCCAGTTCCTCATTCATGGCAGCGAAGAGCCGGTTCGGCTGGAACTCTTCGGCCTTGCCGAGTGCATCGCGATAGGGAGCACCGAGGGTGTCGCCAATCAGTGTACCGGGTTGAAAACGGGTGATTGAGCTGAGCAGTTCGGCAGGTTTTTCGGCGACCCGTTCGAGCAGCGGTACCGGGCCGTTGTCGATCAATTTGCCAAACTCATCAAGTAACGGGTCAGTAATCGGCTCCAGATCGTCCGGCAGCACCTCAAGGGCGATTGCCAGCGCCGCCTTGGCCATCTCGTTGAGATCGGTCTGCTCTAACTGGCGCAGCGCTTCAGTCATCTGCTCGATCAGTGCGACCACTTCGTCGGTGACGGGTGAGAATGAGAGCTGCTCCAGTGTCTCGGTGACAGTGGCGATGGTGTTGCGCACCTCATCAATCATGCTGGCGATCTCACCACTCTCTAGCACGCCAGTGATTGCCTGTAGCACTGAGCGCAGCGCGTCGACCACATCCGCCGGGTCAAAGCTGTCCAGTGCATCGGAGAGGGCCTGCGTGGCGTCGCTAATGGCACTGCTCGCAGGGGAGAAGGCGTCGCCGAGCTGACGTTCCAGATTGGCACCGAACTGTTCGATCTGGCCGTCGAGCTGGTCACGCACGCCGTTGAGGTCGATCACGGTGAGCTGTTCGCCAATGTCGTCGAACAGTGACTGCACCTGTAGCGCGACGCTGGTCAGTCCCTGTTCAACGGCATTTGCGATCTCCTGCGCGCCGCCTGCCACGGTGTCGACTTCAGACTGAAGTGATGAGAAGTCGAGCAGCCCGACCATCTGATTGAGCCAGTCGAGTACCGGCTGCACCGCTTCCTGTATCGCCTCAACGACGGCTGGATCGGGTGGCTGCGGCGCCGGAATCGCTGCGAAAAGCTGGTTGGGTAGCTCGACCGGTTCGAGTAGTGTCAGTAAGTGGCTAACACGGTCGAGCATTGTCTCATCAATATTTTCCAGCCGAGCGCAGAGCGCTTCGAGGTCGCTGGCAACTGCGCCGTCCCAGGCGCTCAGGGTTGCAGCGGCGTCATCAAGCGACAGGTTGAGGGCGGCTACCGGGGCGACAGTCGTTGCCGCATCGCCTCCTTCTAGTGCAGTGACCAAGTCGTTAAGCGCGCTTGCATAGTCGTCTGCAAAGGTGGTGAGTGCGGGCAGTGCAAGCTGCGGTTGCAGGGAGGCAAGGTCAGTGGTCAGGCTGTCGAGCGGCTCGCGAGCGGCGCCGTGCAGACGTTGGTTCAGCGCGGTGATGGTGGCCTCGAGTTCGATGCCGATGGCACTTGCGTCCATCGCTCCCCAGCGGCTGAGGGTGCGCAGCGGTTCGACGATGTCGTCAAAGATGGGGATCGTTAGTTGAGATAAAATGTTGTGTGATTTGTTGTCGATGATAGGGAAGATGAACTCGAGCAGTCCGCCGACCGTCGGTGATGGTGGCAGCCGATCAAGCACGTCGCTGACCTGCTGTGTCTGCTGCGCGGTGCGCGTCATCCGTTCGGCAGCAGGATTGGCAGGGGGTGGAGACGGGGGTGGCGAGCCATCGCCGCTGCCACTACTATCAGGGCAGGAGAAATCGATTGAGACCAGTTTCTCGACTGCGGCAGCGATACGCACAGAGTCCTGCAGGATTTCGCTAAGCTGTTCGATGAGTGTGACAAACCCATCGAGGTTACCATCAAGTGATGAAGTGAGATCACCAAGATCGAGCGGCAGTGCATCGCGGGCTGAAGTCAGCGCCGTCGTGAAATCGGTGTCGATGGAGAACTCGGGCAGCGGTAGATTAGAGGCCAGATCCAGCAGGTCACCAACGTCGTTGGGTGGGTCTTCGACCAGCTGTATAACCAGTGTGATTACCTGTTGCAGCTGTGAGACCTGAGCGCCAATACGCTGGTCGAGATCACCGGTATCGACAGAGACGTTAATGCGATCGAGTACGGTTGGCATCATTCGCCTCCGAACAGGTTGTCGATCAGGCCGCCGATTTCATCCAATTGACCAATGGCGCCAGTGACATCATCGAGTGCGCCACCAAGCAACGCCGAGGGATCGCTAAAGTCGGGTATGTCGCCCAACGCATCGATGGCGTCGAGTACGTCGGTGACACCATCGATAAAATCGTCGGCCAACCCGAGCAGATCGTCGTCAATGCCACCGAGTGGATTGGGTGGTGGTGGTGGCGGTGGGCTTTCGCGCAGCTTCATAAAATAGTCGATCTGATCGGGGAAGCGGCTTGACTCCTCGACCACCAGTGATTCGATCATCACATATTGAATATCGGTTGCCTCGGTAATGTCGGCGGTGAAGGTCAGTGGATCACCGGCGTGGAATTTCTCGCGTACGCTACTAAGAAAGTCACTACGTTCGCCGGCAAAGACACTACCGTGGATTTCGATTGCGGCCGGCACACTGTTGAGATCCTGCAGCAGGCTGCCAGCACGTCCGGGAACGGGTAGCTCGGCAATGCGCCGATGCTCGTCGCTACGCAGCTTCTGAATGCGTGGGATCTCCCAGTCGCCGAGTAGTGGTTTGGTAGTCATGTGCGGTCGATCCCGTGCAGATAGAGAGAATCGGCCAGCTGCTGTGCCACATTTTCCTCAGATAGTGATGCCGCCGTGAGTGGTGTGGAATCGGGCGAACGATCAGCAGAGGGGAGGTGGAGTGCTTTAACATTCAGTTCTTCGGTTCTGGTTGGGCTAGTGGCACGAGCGGGTTGTGAACGGCTAAACCCGCGCTGGGAATGAGCTGCCGGTTCGTTGGCGAGTGATGGGGAGGGCGCTGTCTCCTTGTTGGTCTGCATTGGCACACCCGGAATATTACCCAGCGCTTTATTCGGAGTAGTGGATCGCTGTGACGCATCGACGGTAGCTTCATCGCTTACGGAGGTCGATGATAAATCGCGTGCCTGCGCGCCAGGATCGACGTCGGGAGAATGACTCCTGCTGGGGGCGTGCTGAATAGAATTCGGTTTGTGGTCTGTTTTATGACGCTGTTCTGCACGTGCTCTGCGCATCGCGGTCAGCGCTTCGATGTGTGAACCTGGCTTTGACCGAGTGGTTGCATGGAGCGTTTGGCTACTATCTATTTGCTTTGTTGTGACACCGGGGGTGCTCTTTCGCTGACTGGCCGCACTGGCAGTTTTGCTGGTCTCCGCAGTATTCATTTCAGTGGCGATAGAGTCGCTGTCATGACTATCCGCACCATTGCGCTTTGTGAGGCTAACAGCATTGCTGTTGCTGTTGCTGTTGCTGTTGCTGTTGCTGTTGCTGTTGCTGTTGCTGTTGCTGTTGCTGTTGCTGTTGCTGTTGCTGTTGCTGTTGCTGTTGCTGTTGCTGTTGCTGTTGCTGTTGCTGATCTGTGCGTCTTCCTTTCCGACTTGTGTGGGCTTTTTTGATCTAGAGGCAGCAGAGGCAGAGGGTTTGGCTGAACCTGGCTCAGACGCTTGCCTGGAGCTTGTCATAGCACTAACATTCGAACTGGTTAACGGTTGAGAATCGAGCGATGCCACTGGCTGGCGTTTCCTGGAGTTGTGTCTAATTGGTGTGATGTCGTTGCTTGCAACTGCACGTGAGCTCCCCTGCGACCTGGGTTTGGGTTTGGGTCTGGGGTCAACAACGTTGCCGCCACGCTGTTCGGAAGCGGGAAAGCTACTGACAATATTGCCAAACGGGTCGAATCGAGTCAGTGCATGAAACCCACGCAGTGCCTGTGCAGTATCATCCTGCAGCATCGGTGGCAGGGGAGAGATGAATCGCTGCAGACGAGCCGCCTGCCCCTGATCGCATTGGCGCACCAGGCTACGGATTTCTGCGATGATCTGCAGGATACCGTCGCTCTCCATCGCCATTAATAATGCCCCCGCTTCAATTGTTATACTCTTGGACACGGTTCTGCGACTGAGACATCTGCAGATGTACCAGCATCTGTCCCAATGTCAGTTCACCGATCTGTTCTGGGGTCCAGCCGAACTCGCGCGCCAGTTGCAGTGACGCCTGAGCGAGGGGATCTTCCATCGCCCCGGCCAGTTCCTCTTCACTGACATGGATGCCGCTGATGTGATTGACCTGATGCAGGAGGAATTGCAACAGTCCGGCTGAGAGGCCGCTGATCTGCTGCACGGTCAACTCCGGTTCTACCAGTGAGCGTTGCACCATCAGCGCGGCGGTCAGGTCATCGTTTTCGCGTGCGGCGCGGTTGATCAGGCGCAGGTCATGGACGCTCAGTGGTTTGAGCTGCACCTGTCTGTCCTGTGCTTTATCATCCCCGAGCAGACGCTGCGGTATCTCAACCGAAGTTGTGATGGCGCTGCCGGCGAGCAGCTCCTCAGCAGTCAGCATCAGGCATCCTCGGTCGTGATATAGAGCGCATGAAACGCCGCGTTTTCGAGCACGAATTCATCTTCGGGCAGCTGATAGCTCCAGTTGCTGAGTTTGACGTCATGCAATGTCAGCGTGTTTACTGTATTGGTAGTGGGGTTGGTGACGCGCACGGTCATATTGAATGCCGGCTGTACCCAATTGCCACCAGGTCTGCCCTGAGCCGCTTCACCGAGCAACAGGTTCAGCATCGCGCCGTTGATCATTGCACGGCCGATGGTGCCACTGATGTTGACATTACCGGGGCGTAGCTGGGTTGCGTATCGCTGACCAATCTCGTGAAAGGCGCGAACCTCGGAGTGGACCTCGATCCGAACATCCAGCACCCGACCGACAGTAACAAGTTCATGGGCGTCGATCACCGCCTGTGCGGCTTCACCTTCAGTGCCATCAGGACTTGATAGCAGGATGGCGCCATCCGCGCCTGTGTAGATATCAGTATTCATTGAAAATCTCCCTTGTTATTCGAGGACCAGAGTAACCGCCACAAAATCGATACTAAAGGTTGGCTGTAGCAGCACGTTGACGATGGCTCGACCATTGATCTCGTCCTGGCGTGTCGCGGTGACTTCGAGGCTGTAGTTTGTCAGCTGTTCGTCAACCAGCATGGTGGTCAGGAAACCGTCGATTGCACCTTGCAGGGCAGCCCGTACGCGGACATTATTGAGTCGCCCGATAAAGGGGTTTGAGACCTTACGAATGCCTGCTTTGGCAAAATCAACAATGCGACGAGTAGTAACCTGAGTGAAGCCACCATCGTCGGTGGTCAGACCGCGCACCACACGTACCCCCTGGCGCTGTTCGAGCACGAAGAGACGGTTATTGACCAGATTGACTCTCTCTCCATAAGAGAATCGCTGGGCGAGACGATTGACACTGACCAGCGTCTTGTTAGTCGGGCTTGAGTGGGGTGCCAGGGTAGAGATGAGACCAGCTACCGGGGCGGCCATGTAGTTGCCTGGCAGTTCAACATCGACCAGTGGATTTGCCGGATCTGGAACATAGTAGCCTGGCGCGGCAAGCAGGACACGATCATTAGTGATGGTCTGACCGGCAATCGTGGCAGCGTCGGCACCGTCGGCACCAATCGCTGCAATCAGATCCTGTCCGTTGTTTTCTGAGGACTCCAGTACCGGTTGCAACACCGCGAGTGCGGTGGCGGTATCGAGTTCCGGGGCGACCAGAATCTGTACATCTTCCTTAACTATCTCGCCAAATGCCGTTTCATAGTCGGCCTGAACTGCGGCCGCCGCGACACCGTGAGCATAGACGTTTCTGGCACCGGCCTTGAACAGTTCACCGACGATGCGAGTGAGATTCAGGTTGCGAGTGGTGATCGCATCGGATGCGCCGAAATGTTCGACGGCTTCGTCAATACTGGACAGGTTATGGGTTTCGCCGACCCCGTCGGAAGCAGTACCGACGAGTCCGATGTTGCCTGTGGATATGCCACCAACACCGATCAGCCCTTCTGATCTGACGCGGATATAGGTGCCCGGTAACACAAGGCTCGCACTAACAAACTCTTCGGCCATGATAGCCCTCCTTCAAAGGATTAAAGTTCGGCGCGCTGGCAGGTCATAGAGCCAACCAACACAAGGATTGGAACCGTGCTGCGGCACTGTTCCGACAAAAAAAACCCACACTTCCTGAAGGCGGTTGACTATTTTCGCGCGCGCTCATTATCGGGGTGTGGTCCATAGCGACCTCAAACTCGCCATTCTGCTGGATCAGGCGGAGACTGTGATTGCCTGTACTGTAGGCAGTACCGTCGTCCTGACCACCACTATCGAGGAAAGAGAAACTACCAGCGCTCTTCTTGCCGAGAAATCGGTAAGGGGTTGGCAGGCTCATAATGAAAAAATAGTAGTTGTCGATGTCCTGGAAGTTGAAGACCACGCCAATGCCACCGCTGTCGGCACCGATATCAGCGTGTAGAAGCCAGTTATCGGGCAGCATAGGCAGAGACGATGGCTGCAATACGAGGCAGGTGCCACGTTTACTGGCGTTGAAAGCGTTACTACCGCCGCTAATCCCCGAGCTCTGCTCGATCTGGCCGGCAACCGCATCATAACTCCAGCTGCTGGGGCCGCCACTGGTTGGTGTGTCGTCGAATAGATTGAAGGCGGAGAGCGGATCGCTGTCAAAGTCTTCGCTGTAGAGTCTTCGCGCTGGGTTATCGCTAGCGTGTAATATTAGATCAAGCGGCACTGTATTAATTTGGCCGCTCGCCGTATCGGGTGGGCGCTGGTACTCGAAGTCGATATCGAAACGGATATCCTTGCCGATCGCCACCTCCAGACCATCTTCGGCACCATGATAGATCTGGCTGAACTCGGTATCGCGGCTGATGCGATAAATACCCTGACTACGCAACTGTGTTGAGTTGGCACCGATCAGCATGTTGGTGACGGCTGACTCGGTGGTTCCTAATTCAATGAGTGTATCCGCCTTAATACGGATCACCACCTGAGCTTTTAGATTGCGGGCATGTATCTCGCCCAGGGGCAGTTGGTTCAGACCGATGTATCCGCCAATGCCAGTCGGATGAGTCTTAACTGGATTGATCATAACATCTGGTGCCAGATCAGGACTGGCTGGCGGCGGTAACAAACCTGTAACAGCAAGATTCAAGGCTTGTACTGCATCAGCGACTGATACCATCATTGCGCTAGACTTCCCCTGTCTCTAAAACTTAATTTAGAAATAAAATTTCTACTTAGTAGTAGAACCCTCTGTTACCGATACTCCATAAGTTTGTTTGCTTTGTCAAGAAACGTTATTTTATTTTTAACTCGGAACATGTAACTATTTTATAAGCGAAGATTTAGTATGCCCACCATAACAAAACACATTGAATGACACTGCCGTGATTAAACTCTATTTGTTATAAAACCCCTATATTATAAGCATCTAAATGATATATTAATTATCGTTATTATAATTTTATTACCAGTACAACAGCTAATCTCAAATCATTAAGCGCAACGTTTCTAATTCATAGTTTTTCAGTATGGATTGCAAAACTTTTTACATGAAGTGGTTCTTTATTGCGTTATAAACTATTTATCAGGAGTGTTGGATGTCACAAAGGGAAGGGCAGAGATAACAAGGGATGCTTAGGGAGGACTGAGTTTATTGATAGCCAGACTGCTTTAGTTGACCACTGCTTGCGAATGTCATCAAAGTAAAAACCATCATCAACTTCATCCGCAAAAGCAAACGACAGGCTATTGTTTGTACCGGGGCTTCGTCTGTCAATGATGTCAACGAAAGGCCAGTAACAACGCAGTTGAAAAAGCGGTTGATGGTATTTTGGGTCTTGAGTACTGGAATCCTTTCTCAGTACCATTGTCTATCAAACCAAGATGCCTATAACATTAGCCAGGCTGCTGTCAGTCCGGCTACGACCGCCGTTAATAATGGCAACAGAACCCTCATCCCAAAACTCACACCTCCGATAAAGATTGCAAACATGGCCTTGACGAGTGTATTTGAGGAGGCTGCGATCACAATGCCCAGAACGGCAACATCCAACGGTAGGTCAACGATGCTCATCCTGGAGAGCATCAAGTTGATGGGGTCAACGTCGGCAATACCTGATACTGCTGCCAGTAGGTAAAGACCTGTTTCACCGAAAAAATGTATCGCCGCCTTGCCGAGTAGAATGATGAGCACCAGTAACGCCCCAAAAAATAGTGCTGGCTTCAATTCCAAAGGATTGATCAAGTGAGTCAGTTCAATGGACGGACGATCCACATTTTTATGCCAAATGACGGCCGCTGATAATAACGTTAACAAGGTCATCACAGTCATAGGGATAATCAAAATATTAAACAGCGCTGGATTGATGAGGCTTGAGATCAGCACAACACGTGGAAACATGGTTCCACAGGCAACCAAAATACCGGCGGCTAGCAGACCTTTCATCTCTTCATGCTTCTGAGACAGCCGTGAGAAATGCAATGTTAATGCCGTGGAAGAGGCCATTCCCGCTGTCAGCGCAGTCAAAATCACCCCTTTTCCCGGTCCGGCGATCTTCATCGTGAAATAGCCGATGAACGAGATGCTGGCGATGAGGACGACCATCCACCAGATTTCGTACGGATTTAAAGCCAGCCAGGGGCCGTAACCACGGTCAGGAAGAACCGGCAAAAGGACAACAGAAATCAGCAGAAGCTGCAATGCTGCATGCAGCTCTCGTCGTTCCAGTTTTTTTAACCAATCATGCAATACATCCTTAAACCGTAATAATATGGCTGTTACTACCGCCGCAGAAGCCGCCAGGTTTACATGATCCAATGTCGCTAATGCTCCCAATACAAAGGTGAGTAACATCGTAATGAGGCTGGTGATGCTGGCATCAGGACTAACACGTCGTTTCATCGCATAGGCCACGGTAACAGCGGCAGTGAATCCCAAAAAGATAAAGCCAAATGCTATCAATCCAAGGTACTGAGAAAGGATTCCAGCACTGCCACCCAGGAGTCCGGTGAGACCGTAAGTACGCAGGCCAGCTATCCGTTCACCTTCTTTTGCTTCACGAGACTTCCAACCACGCTCGATACCAATTAGAAGACCTATGGCAAGTGCTGTACCTAGTAGGGCAATCTGTTTAGCGTCAGCAAAGTCGTTCAATTATCTGGTCTCGTAATAAGCCAATAGGTTACGCTATGGTGATCCTGGCGCTCTTTGGTTGGCGAGAGCCCAGCCAAAAGTAGGTTAAAAGTGCATAAGGGTAAATACCTGATTATATGGGAATTACGATATTTTGGGTAAAAAATTAGGCACTTTCTGGCGGTGACCTTTACACGCATCTTCGTCGCCAAGGCAAGAAATATGACAAACGTCGCAATGATCAATCAACACGAGGGCAGATGCGGTCATCAAGTGAATAAATGCTAGATCAATGATCTCTGGCCCCATTGATTCAAGTGATCAAGTATCTCTCACGCCTGTGGGGGTTTACGGTGCGCGTCGAAGCGCCAGATGAAGAGGGCGCAATTCAGCAGACCCATGAGTGCGTGGTGGAGAGTTAAAGCGCCTGCCTTTTAGTGATGATCGACACCAAATGACTCAGTGGTATAGCGATAGACGCGTAATGTGTCAGACCAGTAGTCAGCAGGCAGTTGTGCTTTCTGCTTAAGGTGCCTTAAAAACGCCTGTGGTGATGGTAGCTGTTCCCACACTAAAGGTAGAAATGTACCCCGGTGGCTCGCCCCTTCTTCGAGTATCAGCCCATCAACACCGCTCTGTAATTGTGAAATTAATTGATGCTCAGACGAAAAGCAGATCTCTTCAGCAGGGCTTAATACAGAAATATGAATATCAAGACTGCCAGCTTCTAATGCTGAGACAGGGGGGAATCTCGGATCCTGAAAGGCTGCCGCCTGCGCGTTATAGGCAACATCACTGATGAGTGGTTGATGTGCCTCAAGGATACCGATACAGCCTCGCAGCTGCCGGTGCAGATGCAGTGTGACAAATGTGGCGCGCTGAGTCTGTAGTGGCGCATCATACTCAGCCGCTTCAATTGGTAGCGGTTGACGATGTGTGAGCTGGTGGGCAATCGCATCAGTGGCGACGTTAAGTACTGTTTTCTGCTGGGATGGTGTCAATGCCATGTTACGCCGCCTCTTCTGTCAGTCGATACGCACCATAACCAACGACACTGTCACGTGGCCCCGCGGTATCCCCCGAGTTTCTTAGATCTATAACATCGATATTAAGCCGCTTCTGTTTGGCAATCGTTAGCAGGCCATTGAGTGGGCGGCAACCACAGGCATCTGCACCACTGATTTTCTGTGGTGAATATGTCTCAATGGCGAGGTTCGTTGCCTGGTCTCGTATAGTGGCTGTTTCATAGTTGTGAAAATGGCTGAGATCGGTGCTAATCACAATCAATGTCTCTGGGCCTCCCCATAACTGATTTAAGACAGAGGCAACCTCGTCAGATGTCGCATCACCCACGACCAGCGGTACCAACGTAAACCCAGGCGATAAAACGGTTTGCAGAAATGGAAGCTGAACCTCAAGGCTGTGTTCATTGGCATGCGCATCATCAAGTTGCATGACCTGGGGATGTGATGAGAGTGATTCAATAGCGGCTTTATCAATCTCGATTCTGCCGAGTGGTGTGGCATAGCCATCAGCGCGGGTTGTTGCGATGCCACGAAACGCAACGCGATGCGCTGGCCCTAGTAGTACAACACGCTTAATTGTATCGCGAAATGGCTCAAGCAAAGCGTAGACACTGGCTGCAACTGGGCCGGAATAGATATAACCGGCATGTGGTGCGATGATTGCCTTGGGCTGCATTAGTGGCTTGACCTGGTTTCGATCAGCTGCCTCGGCAAGCATTGTACTCACCATGCTTTGCAGTGCCTCACTATCATCGGGATAAAATGTGCCAGCAACGGCGGGTGGTCTGATCATTATCAAGAATTTCCATCAAGGATTGATTCGTCGTGATTAAACCATATAGTCAATAGTATGGATTTCAAGTTTAGTGAGGTGTGGGGATGAGTGGAAAGGGGCCTGATAGCAGTGAGGTGGTCTCAACCCGTTTCTGGCATAAGCTTGAGGATGGGCGTATTCAGTGTGATCTTTGTCCCCGATATTGCAAGTTACATGAAGGGCAACGAGGACTCTGCTTTGTGCGTGCCAACGAAGACGATGCCGTTGTATTAACCACCTATGGTCGCTCCAGCGGCTTTTGTGTTGATCCGATTGAAAAGAAGCCGCTCAACCATTTTTTGCCTGGTAGCCCGGTACTCTCATTTGGTACAGCAGGCTGTAATCTCGCCTGTAAGTTCTGTCAGAACTGGGATATCAGCAAATCGCGCGAGTTTGACTCGCTAACGGATGCCGCGTCACCCGAGATGATTGCTCGTG
>Ga0316204_10002097_pt1 | contig 47516 bp, 45 predicted proteins | sample 6monrhotite_MG_2_FD_205661 | JGI IMG/M metagenome (GOLD analysis project Ga0316204, IMG submission 205661) | Microbial mat bacterial communities from mineral coupon in-situ incubated in ocean water Damariscotta River, Maine, United States -... | ecosystem: Environmental > Aquatic > Marine >... | reverse complement strand
CAAAACGCATTCGGTCGCGAAATTGTGGAAACCCATTTGGACCAGTGTCTTGAGGCCGGCATCAATGTAGAAGGCATCAATGCTGAAGTAGCAGCTGGTCAGTGGGAATTCCAGGTATTTGCCAAAGGCGCCAAACAAGCCGGTGACATGGTATGGGTGGCCCGCTACCTGTGCGAAAGAAATGCCGAGGGTTTTGGCGTAAACATCGACTGGCACCCTAAGCCCATCAAAGGCGATTGGAATGGCTCAGGTATGCATGCCAACTTCTCCAACTCCCTGTTGAGAGAATGTGGCTCTGCCGATATATATAAAGAAGTATGTGAAGCTTTTGGCCCTGTAAAGGATGAGCACATTGCCGTTTATGGTGCATACAATGATCAGCGCCTCACCGGACTTCACGAAACACAAACCATTGATAAGTTCAGCTACGGAGTATCTGATCGTGGTGCCTCTATTCGCATCCCGATCGCTACTGTGGAGAATGGCTGGAAAGGCTGGCTGGAAGACAGGAGACCTGCTTCCAATGGCGATCCTTATAAGATTGCAGCCCGCATTATCAAAACCGTATCTTCAGTAGAGGTGGGCGAGCCTGCTCTGCTTTAGTAGTTCGATTCTCAGAACAATTACTGAGGCTGTCTCGGGGTGAGGCAGCCTCTTTTCTTATTCACCCAAGCCCTGTTGAAGGTGAATTTACTCCCCAAATCAAATTCCTTCACCCACTCTGTATCCCGAACAGGACGCTGAGATGGATACTTCTTACGGACAACTCTAAGCATTCCCTTTCTCCTTAAAATATCCTATCGTAGTTTTAGCGCTCATGTCAGAGCGCTATAAAATCGGGCACCCGCTTTCTGTATTGGTTAAAAAGTACGTTAAACGCCAAATCTACGACAACCTCGAAGTTTGGGAGGTCGAAGTAGAAGATGCTCATAACGTGAAGGGAATCATATCCTACTTCAACCTTTTTGATGGAGAAAATCCTCTAGAAGATAATTACTTACCACCCATTGGCAGTTCCATAGACACTGTCATTCTTAATAACAATGAAGAACTGCTTGACTTAAGCATTAAACCATCTCACCTGGCCCTCGAACGCATAACTCAGTTCAAGGCTTTTAATCAATTCATGGCTAACACCAAACTTGGCACTCTCATAACAGGCAAAATTCGCCATACGGCTCCCTTTGGGATCTTCGTAGAATTAGACAACCTACCATTTTTAGGATTGATTGACATAGGACACTCTTCATTTAACGGTGGTCCCCCGCTCCCCCTATCCCAGGAAGAGTGGCCCAAAGAAGGCACAAAAATCCGCTGTGTGATCAGCTATTTTCGTCCTCACGACAAACAAATTGGTTTAGGCTGGATGCCGGAAGAAGACAAAATGTAAACTCATACACTAGTTTTAATCTTAGCCCTTCTTACTTCCACCCCACTGTTGTAGCTTTGGGCAGCTATGAACTACCTCTCTGTAGAAAACCTCTCTAAGACTTTTGGTGACCGAACCATTCTCAAAGACATCTCATTCGGGCTCGCTCAAGGGCAGAAGGTGGCCCTGGTGGGTATCAATGGATCTGGTAAATCTACCCTGCTGAAGATATTGACAGGGCAGGAAAAGCCTGATTCTGGCGAGGTTGTCTTCAGAAATGACATTGTCGTGAGACACCTGCTACAAAACCCTGAATTTGAAAAAGGGCAAACCGTATTGGATGCGGTCTATGACCCTGGCAACCCTATTCACAAGCTGCTGATCGACTATGAAAGGGCGCTGCTTGGCCAAAACGATCGGCTGGAATCATTGATCGATGAAATAGATGCTGCTGGTGCCTGGGACCTGGAAAGCCAGGCCAAACAGATATTAGGCAAGCTGGGCCTACACGATCTGGAACAGGAGGTTACTCTGCTCTCAGGTGGGCAGCAAAAGCGAATTGCCCTGGCATCGGTACTGATTCAAAAGCCAGACCTGCTCATTCTTGATGAGCCCACTAACCACCTGGACATTGAGACTATCGAGTGGCTGGAAAACTACCTGGGACAAGCCAACATGGCCCTGGTGTTAGTTACTCACGATCGTTACTTCTTAGAAAAAGTAACCCGCCAAATCATAGAGCTTGAACTGGGAAATCTCCATCATTACAAAGGTGACTATGGCTTTTTTCTGGAGAAGAAAGCAGAGCGCCACGCCAATGAAAGTACTAACATAGACAAGGCCAAAAACCTGTATAGAAAGGAGCTGGACTGGATTAGGAGGCAGCCCAAAGCCCGTGGCACCAAAGCCAAGTACCGTGTAGATGCTTTTGAAGACACCAAGTCTAAGGCCTTCAGCGGACAAAAGAGCAACGACCTGCAGTTGAATGCACAGGCATCGCGACAAGGCAAAAAAGTATTGGAGATTGAAAAACTCGGACATGGCTTTGAAGGAAAGTCCCTTTTCAGCCAATTCGACTATGTTTTTCCGCGCAAAGACCGGGTGGGTATTGTGGGACCCAATGGCAGTGGAAAAACCACCTTTATAAGGCTATTGCTGCAAGAACTCAGCCCTAATGAAGGTGAAGTAGTGAAAGGCGAAACCACCAAGTTTGGCTATTACCGCCAAATGGAGATGGGTTTTGACCCCAACCAAACCATCATAGACTTTGCAAAGTCCATTGCCGAAGTAGTAGAAGTAGGTAAAGGCAAAAGCATACCCGTGAGTCAGTTTCTCAACCGCTTCCTCTTTACACCAGACGTCCAGTACAAGCCCATAGGCAAGCTGAGTGGCGGAGAAAAACGAAGGCTACAGCTACTTCAAATCCTGATCCAAAGTCCCAATTTCCTAATACTTGATGAGCCTACCAACGACCTGGATCTCATCACTTTAAATACGCTAGAGGCTTATCTCGAAGCATTTGAGGGTTGCATGATCCTGGTTTCGCATGATCGGTACTTCATGGACAAACTGGTGGATCACTTATTTGTGTTTGAAGGCAATGGTCAGATCAATAATTTCCCTGGTAACTACACCGACTTTAGACTGGCCCAAAGCGGGCAAAAGAAGGAGAAGGCCAAACCTTCTCAGCCTCAAAAAGTAGTACAAAAGGAGTCAAATGATAAGAAGAAGCTTTCATTTAAAGAGAAGCAAGAGTTTGAAGCTTTAGAAAAGGACATTCCAAAACTGGAGGAAGAGAAAGAGGGGTTGACTGAGAAGTTGAATTCAGGGGAGGACGATCATGAAAAACTCATAGGTTGGTCAACGCGCATTGAGGAAATCACCGAGCTGTTGGATGAAAAAGAAATGCGCTGGCTGGAGCTCTCAGAATACAATTGATTATGGCATCTATAGACCTGATAACGGACAAAGTAAGTGTAAAGACCACACCGGGAGAAACCATTCTGGAGGCTTCTCTGGCCAGTGGCATACCTCATGCCCATGCTTGTGGTGGTAATGCTTTTTGCAGCACTTGCCGCATTTATATTGAAGAAGGTGCCGAAAACTTAAATGCACGCAATGACAAGGAACAGGCGCTGGCAGATCAGTTGAAGCTCCCACCTGAGGTAAGGCTTGCCTGCCAAACGGTTGCCGATGAGGGTCATGTGATCGCCCGAAGACTGGTACTTGATCAGCTGGATCAGGACCTGGTACTGCAAGCCGGCAACGCACAGGAAGCTCGTAGCCTGGGCAAGGAACTGGAAGCCTCCATCCTATTTGTTGACATTGCTGATTATACGGCCTTTACTGAAAAGACACCTGCTTATGATGTAGTGCACGTGCTCAACCGCTACTTCTACATTGCCGGTAAAATCATCAAAAAGCACAATGGCCGCATCATCGACTATTATGGCGATGGCTTCCTGGCCATTTTCGGTCTGGATGGTGACGAGCAACATGCGGGTAACCTGATTAAAGCCGGATTTGATCTGCAAGATGCTATTGATGAATTCGATCATGACATCAGCAGCCTGGTGGGTGGTGATTTTAAGATCAGGCTAGGTGCCCATACCGGCCGGGTCATCTGGGGTACCATAGGCATTGAAGGCATGCAGAAAGAGGCTGCCATTGGTGATGCCGTGAACTTTGCCAGCCGCATTGAGCAGGCCAATAAATTGCTCAATACTAAATTTCTGATCTCTGAAAACCTCTTCAAGCAGTTTGAAAAATGGTGTACCATCAGTGGCAGCTATGAGATTGCCGCCAAAGGCAAAGAAGGTGTGCACAAGGTATATGCGCTTGACAGGATGCTGGCACCCCTACCCTAAGTAAGTGCAATAGCACGAATGGTTGTCATTGATGTAGTGTGTACAACCGATTCGTCCTCATATTACTGCTTACACTTTGTGCCTATACTACTGCGGCCCAGCGCGTGATCACAGGCAAGGTTTTAGGCTTTTCTGACAATCTACCGTTACCAGGCGTTACGGTTATATTAAGAGGTACAACTACCGGAACCTCCACTGACCTTCAAGGTAGTTACAGCATTCAGGTTCCTGACAGTGGAGCCGTGCTAATTTTTCGCTATTTAGGTTATCAACCTCTGGAAGTCCAGATAGGAAAAAACAATACGGAGTCTATTCTACTAAGACAAGAAGTAAATGTGCTTCTGGAATTTGCATTGCTTTGTTATTTCCCTTCAAACCACCTTAGGCTAAAGCTAATATCTGGCGTTAACCATCTTCACTATGGTTTTTCTGCCAAAATGCAATTGGCCTATCTAAATCACCCATTCGGCATAGATGCAATAGGTCTTCGAACTACTTTTATTATACAACATCAGTTCTTTGCAAATAACCGTCAAACCTATTTCAGAGCTGGACGATTTGATAATTTTCGTATATCAAAACTTTACTTTGACACAGATATTGAGGTGGCTAATCGTAAAATTCAAATTGCTGAAGTCACCCTGGACCTGCAAGAATTTGCCTTAATCAACAGCGTAAAATCGAATTTCGGTCTAATCGGCCTGGGAATTGGAGTTCAAACAGAGCAATTTGAAAATAGTACCAGAGAATCATATGCCATAGTAGCCGAATGGGAAAAAACTTTCGACAACAGATTTACCTCTGGTTTTCAGTTAAAAAGATGGCGAGGAGCTACTCAATTGAAATGGGGATTTGTGTATTCAATCATGGGCTCTCACTTCCAACTTGGCCTTAATGGCATCCATCTTCAGGATTTTAATGAATTGAGCGTAGGTCTTTCTTATGGCTTCAGCCTTTAAAATATAGGCGGCTGAAAAAGATAGAGTCTGACAGTTCTTATATTTGAATCACAATTCCCATTCGGGCCATCCAAACTAAATTCTTAGGCAGTCCGTTAAAAAGAGTATGAGCCTCTTTTGGACCGTAATGATCTTTCTGATAATGGCGGCACACGCCTATTTGCTCATCGACTTTTACCGCTCCAAACGCAGTCGCCTTACCAAGCAGCAAATTCCTCTTTTCAGTGCCCTTCTTATTGGTCCCCTCTTTCATTTTATTCTCACCAATTACCAGCTGAAAGAGCGCAAAACCTTTATGAAAGGGAAGCGTAGGTTCTCTTAATCCAATCCCTAATGCTGATTTGCCACTTATGAGACGCCACATTTACCTAAGCACAATTGCTTGCCTTCTATTTCTTTTTTCGATGGGGCTAAAAGCGCAACAAGGCCAGGTAAACCTGGAAGGGACAGAGCGTATTGAGATTAAATCAACCGACATAGGAGAAAATTATGAATTGTGGGTGTCATTGCCCTTTGGCTATGCGCAATCGACCCAGACTTACAAAACCCTTTATGTGCTTGATGCCAATGTCACCTTCGGCATGATAAGAGACATTCAGACACTGATGTCTTTCGAGCCGGGGAACCCTCCGCTTATCATTGTAGGGATAGCTTATTCCGGTCTGAACGAGTGGATTGGTAAACGGTCAAGGGACTATATGGCAAATCAAGTAGCTACAATACCAGGCTCAGGCGGGGCCGGTAAATACTTGTCTTTTTTGGAAAGCGAAGTAATTCCAGCCATTGAAAAACGGTACCGGGCTACTGATGAAAGAATCATTTATGGACATTCAACGGCTGCCCTTTTTGGATACTACAGCCTGGCAGAGAAGCCCGATTTATTTAAGGGTTACATTCTCACTAGTCCATCGGTAGATGAAGATGCGGGATATACATTAGCCCATATGAAGGAATGGGTGAAACCTTCAACCAGTAAGCAAATCCGTGTTTATACTTCTGTTGGCACCGAAGAGAAAATGGCCACACAAAATGCAGTAGCTCAATTGAACACTATTATGATGGCCAGGCAGGAAACGGCCCTCACCTATCAATTTGAAAATGTTAAGGGCACTCACATGAATAGCATGGCGCAATCCTTCATTAATGGCCTCTTATTCGTTAACAAAGTGCAATAGAATTAGCCCCTGCTCAACCAACTACTCCCACCACTAATCATTAAAAAGTGAATGAAAAGTTAATCCTACTTAATAGATAGGGAAAACAGACAACTTTTTAAAAGGGAAATCGTGTGCCACTGTATGTACTTCATTGTGTACTGGCCGACCTTTCCTTGTATTGGTCTGAACTCTTTTTAAAGTCTTGGAATTTAACACCTATGGATCGCAATTTTCTCAACTCTCTTTATGTTCGCCAGCAGGCATGTCCCAGCTGTCCCTCACCAGAGGCTGTTGTCAACTGGTTCAATGAATTGCTTGGGACACTCTTTCCCGATTTTTCTAAACAAGCATTCAATTCACAGCGTGAGTTTGAACTGCATTTTGAAAAATTGAAAGTGCAGCTTGAACAGATTTTGGCCAGGAACCCGCTGAGGTCGGAGCGTGATGCCGGAGAAATTGCGGAAGACTTCTTCAATAGACTTCCCCTCATTTTTCAGAAGCTGGAACAAGACGTAACCGCCTTGTTCGAAGGCGACCCAGCCGCTAAGAGCAGAACGGAAGTCATTCGCACCTATCCTGGTTTTTTGGCTATAGCGGCACACAGAGTGGCTCATGAATTGGACGAAGAGGGAGTGCAACTTATTCCCAGAATCATTTCTGAGTATGCCCATGGCAAAACAGGCATCGACATTCACCCTGCCGCCACCATTGGCAGCTTCTTTTGCATTGACCACGGCACAGGCGTAGTGATTGGTGAAACGACAGAGATTGGAGACCATGTGAAAATCTACCAGGGCGTGACCTTGGGAGCCTTAAGTGTGGACAAGAAGGATGCAAAAACCAAGCGTCACCCTACCATTGGCGACAATGTGGTAATCTACGCTCAGGCCACCATTTTAGGGGGCAATACCCATGTGGGTCACGACTCTATCATAGGTGGAAATGTGTGGCTAACTCAAAGTGTATCGGCATTCTCCAAAGTATACTATCAGGCCAAAATGAACAATGGAGATGGTGATACAGACATGATTGTGTTTAAAGGGCAAAGCGCCTAGGGTCAGGAATTGGTAGAACAGGATATTAGTTAATGGGCAAATCAGTGATGAAATTAGAAAACCTTATCGGCAACACCCCACTTGTAGAATGGCAGCACATTCCGACCAATCCCAGGGTAAAGATCTTCGGGAAACTGGAAGGCAACAATCCCGGAGGCAGTGTGAAAGACCGTGCTGCTTATGGCATGATCAAAGGCGCCTTAGACAGGGGAGAAATCTCTCCGGGTGATCAATTGGTAGAAGCTACCAGTGGCAATACCGGCATCGCCCTGGCCATGATTGCTCAGTTAATGGGGCTGAACATGTGCCTGATTATGCCCGATAATTCTACCCGTGAGCGTGTTTTGGCCATGGAAGCCTATGGTGCCCGTGTCATCCTCACCCCTGCTGCACAAACCATAGAATACAGCCGTACCCTGGCCGATGAAATGGCAGCCAATGAGGGCTATCACCTGCTCAACCAGTTTGGCAATACAGACAACTACGGTCAGCACTACAAAACTACCGGCCCGGAGATTTGGAAGGACACGGCTGGAAAAATCACCCACTTTGTATCTGCCATGGGTACTACCGGTACTATCATGGGTGTAAGTCGATTTCTCAAAGAGCAGAACCCTGATATACAGATTGTGGGCACCCAGCCTACCGATGGCAGCAGCATCCCCGGCATTCGCAGGTGGAGTCCCGAGTTTCTACCCAAGATCTTTGACCCAGCTCGGGTAGATCGCGTAATAGACGTTAGCCAGGAAGATGCCACTACCATGACTCGCAGAATGGCCAAAGAGGAAGGCGTGCTGGCTGGTATGAGCTCTGGTGGTGCCTTGACAGCTGCTTTGAAAATCGCCTCAGAAATTGAAGAAGGTTTGATCGTCCACATCGTCTGTGATCGGGGTGATAGATACCTGAGTAGTGATTTGTTTGGGTAGACATCGCTGCGGTTGCCCCTTTGGGGTATTGTCATCTACCTACTTATAGGCCTTGAATAAGGCTCCTTATCCTACTCTCATTTGCACGAGTTTCGTCTGAAACAAGTACATATTTGGAATTTTCAGACACAACTCGGACATTTTTGATAACTTTTTTATGCACGAGTTTCGTCTGAAACAGGTATATTTTCAGTAACTTCAGACGAAACTCGTGCAAATTAATTTAGAAAATGGGACTTATAGGGAGAATAAAGGAGCAAGAAAAGCTGCGGAAAGCCCTGGAAAAGGAAGAATCGCAGCTAATAGCTATCTATGGTAGAAGAAGGGTTGGAAAGACCTATTTGATCGAAAATACCCTCGCTAAAGAAATAGTCTTTGACCTCACTGGAATTAAAGGAGCAAGGATCCGTACACAACTCAGCAATTTCAAGGCTCAAATTGTAAAGCGCTCCAGGAAGTTTAAAAAGTCATCCACTCCGGAAAATTGGCTGGAAGCTTTCCAACTACTAGAAACATACATCGAATCAAAAAAAGATGGCAAAAAAGTAATCTACATCGATGAATTCCCCTGGTTTTGTAGCCAGCGATCAGAATTCCTTTCTGTATTTGAGCATTTCTGGAATAATTTCTGTGCAAAAAGAAATGACCTGGTAGTAGTTGTTTGCGGAAGTGCCGCTTCTTTTATGGTCGATAATATCATTTACAATCAAGACGGCCTGCATGGGAGAATATCAACTACAATAAACCTAATGCCCTTTAACCTTTATGAAACCAGGGCGTATCTCAAATACAAAAAGATCGATTGGGACCTTTACGATACCCTACAATGCTACATGACATTAGGCGGAATACCGCATTACCTAAATCAGCTAGACAGGCGATATACATTACCACAAAACATCGATAAACTGTGTTTTGAAAATGGAGGCCAACTTGTCAATGAATTTGATCAGGTTTTACTATCCCTATTCAGTAATTCTTCCCTCCACAAAGGTATTATCACTGTGTTATCAAGAAAGAAGATAGGGCTGACCAGAAAGGCACTCAACGAAAACCTGGGCAAAGGTGATAACCAAGCGTTTACCAAAGCCATCAAAGAATTGGAAGAATCGGGATTCATAACAGAGCGCCCATCATTCGATCAGAAGGAGACCAAAAGCCTGTTTAGATTGAATGACGAATTTTGCTTCTTCTACCTCAAATACATTGGCCCCAACAAAGGGCAAGGAGAAGGCACATGGCTACACTTATATAATTCCAGGTCCTTCGATGCCTGGTCTGGATTTGCCTTTGAGATGCTTTGCATGAAGCATACAAGCCAAATTAAAAAGGCACTGGGTATTCCCAAAGTAAGAACCACCACCCACAGTTGGATTTCCAGAGATGCTCAAAAGAGTGCTCAAAAGTCGGGCGCTCAAATTGATATGCTTTTGAAAAGGCAAGACAGGAGAATAGACCTGATCGAGATCAAATTCTACAACAAACCCTACACCATCTCTAAGAGCTATCATGATCGAATGATCAATAAGAGAGACGTTTTTGACGAAGAGACAAACCCGGATGAAGCCCTGGCTCTGGTAATGATTACAACCAAGGGTCTAAAGCAGAACACATACCGCAATATTCTGACTGACTACTTTACCATTGAGGTTCTTTTTGAGGCATGAGGTTTGACCCTAAAACAAAAACCGCCCAACCACTATTGTGGCCAGACGGCTGTACGAAATAACAACTTGTTTTGTCCTTAATCAGACGGAATTGAGCTTACCAGCTAAAGGGTCTGATCAGCTTGCCCAGGCATTCTCTTACCTTCATCAGGGTTGGGTAATCAGGGCCTTGAACTGGATCTTTTCCCACCTGAAATTTAATATCCAGCCCTGGCTCGAAAGCCAGCACAATTGAAGAACCCCCATAGCCAAAGTGGCCCATGTATTGGCCACGCTCTATGGTAGCACCCTCTTCAATGTGATTGATAATGCTGCCTACACCCCAAAAGCCAATGGCTACCATCGCCACCAGGCCGAAGCTCTCGGTTTTGATAATCCAGACATAGCGCTGATGCTTGCCCAGCTTCTCATACCAGCCTACCTTATCGCTGTCTGAAGGCCTTTGTGGTGCGTAAAAATCATTAGGGTCGAAATCGCCAAAATCGTAATTGTAAGAACCACGGTACAGGCCCTGGTGGATTACCTTACCCGAAACCGGTGCATGAAAATGATGGTAGTCAGTAAACCAAAGCAGTATATCCAACAGTGGTCCACCTTCGAAAACTTTACCATAACCAGGCAAAGCATCTTCCAGGTCAAAACGATCCGACTTCCCAGGAAGGTCATAATCATTGGCTGGGATGCCCGTATTGCCTCGGTCGAGGTAAAACACGCCTCCATCGCATGGTGCCACTATCACATCATCAGCAGATTTGGCCGGGCACATGGGTCTTTCACCTCCTTTAAGGTTGCGAAGAAAAAACTGGTTAAATGATTTAAATCCGCCTTCTGGCACTACATAATCAGTGATTTTGAATGGATGTGCACCCGTACCTTTATCGGCAGCCCATTCCTTGAGTGTACCTGTGGAGCTGGTACTGTTGATCCAGTCTCCATGAAAATTGAGGAATTCACGAAACCATGGCTTGAAAACATCATGATTGGCCAGCAGCAAACCCGACCTTGTGTTCACCAGGTAGTCCCAATACTCAATATATAGCCCGGGAGCTGCGGGGGCGGGTGTAAAATTCAGCCATTCCTTAAAAAACCCGGTAAGTTGTTTGTCTTTAGTCAAATAGGGAGACCAGAATGCTGCACTCGTTTCACGTCCATTCATAAACCGCTCTGGGTACACTTCAGCCAAGGCATTGGTATAGAGCAGCCTGATATCATGGTGCTTCTCAAAAATCTCGTCTAAATAATCGATGTGTCTTTCTGCTTCACCTTCTTTAGATTCCCATTCAATGGGAGTGGGAAGTTGTATGGAAGTAATTTCGCTCATGGTGTTTCTATTTGGTGTGGTTTTTAGCGAAACCAAGACAAAAGGGCGCTTATGTAGAAATTCACTCTTGAATAAGAAGAGTTTCCCCTACCCTGATTTCATGTTAAAATTTGAAATATTTCTTTACTGAAAACAGCGTAGAAATACCCGATATGATAAACAGGTAGCAACCCTTGGTTTAGGGTTTGCACAATAATAGAAAGGAGGTTTGGTAGGGATTATTTGAGCTTTACTTGTTGGTGAAGAACACCAACAAGGGAGCACCATGGGAGCAACATTGGAGGCATACGGGATATGATTAATAGTAGCAAACCTTGGTCTAGGGATTTTCTCCCTAATGGATAAAAAGTTTAGCGGGGAATATTTGAGAGCTACATGTTGGTGAAGAGCACTAACAAAGGAGCAAAGTCATTTGCGTTCCAATGCCACTTTTAAGCTAAGCGCCTGCTCCTTAGAAACCGGAAAACAAAAGGGATATCCTGTGTACCCATCTTTCTCTCCTTCGTATCTGAGTATAGCCTCTTCGATATAGGACTTTGCCGCCTGAATGTCGCCTTCTTCCTGAGCAATGAGCGCCAGGTAGTAATAGGTATCGGCAAACTGCTCATTACGCACAATCGACCTCAGCAAGGCTTCCTTTGCCTGAGCATACTGCCTGTTTTTCAGGTAAAGCACTCCAAGTGTATGGAAGTCATAGGGGCCAGCAAAATCATCAGATTCATAAGCATTGATCACATTGTTGACAATTACGAGTGCTCTATCATATGCTCCTTGTTGAGCATGGGCAACCGCCAGAACAATCCGCATGTCCAGCGCGCCACCGGGTGTATTTTGCTGATAAGCGCCTTCCATGGCATAGTAACGCTCAAGGTCAATCATGGCTTGGGCATAGCTCTTATGCTGAAAAAACCAATAAGCTCGATAGCAGAGGTAGCTGAGCGGTTCGAGTTCCACCGCTTTATTCAATAGACTCATTCCTTTAGTCAGGTAACCCCTCTTCAAAAATGTGATCGACTTTTCGTAATAAGCCCAGGCATAGTTGGGGTTCAATGCTATCGCAGAATCAAACAGCACGAGCGATTCCCTACTACCCTGCTTGAATTCAATGGCTCGGTGCCCATATTCACAGGCCTTCTGCTCATCGCTGTCTTTAGTAAGGGCCTCACAATTGCCTTGAGCCAGGATCGCAGTCTGGATCAACAGGAGGAGGCCAATGCCCAGGAATAGCTTTTTACTAATGAGTGATCGCATCGATTTGCCCATTGACTATTTTGAAATTCAAATACTTGGAATGGTCTTTCCCCTCATTGGCAGGCCTGCTCACTATCCAGGCATCAAGCTGCCTTACCGACTTATCAATCAAATTGATCAAAGCTTCTGGGGCTTCTTTTTCAATAAATGCATCATCCATTGCATCAATGCGCAAGCGCCCGATCTTCCCTTTACAATTCACCAGGAAATGCGCCATTACATAGCCCGTAAAGTCTATGTCGCTACTATACTCAGCGAATGCTCGTCTGCTAAGTTCAACAATTCTGGCCCTGCCTCCTTCATATGAAAGCGAGGTACGGCTGTGCACCAAATCGGCTTCATCACAGAGTTGAAAGGCAGAACTGTCTTTTGATGGGTCAAATGAAATGTAGCCCATTTGATCAGGGTATTGCTCACCAACAGGTTGATCGGCCTGGCAACCCAAGAGCAATAGCAAAGCAAAGACTGTGAAGACACATAACCTCATAGGGCATAAATATACAAATCCAGGTGACTGCTAATACATACACGAATCATGGATCAACGCTATAATAATTTTTCGGTCCAGTATTCAACACCTAGACTCAACTATGCAACCCATTTGCATAAGCACCCATCATTTCTGTATTATTGAGAAAGTCAATTCCCAAAAACTCAACGACACAACGAAATGAAAGCTCGCATCAAGGAAGAACTGCTGAAGTACAACCCCACATTCACAGAAGAAGAAGTAGAAAGAGGCCTGACTCTATTTGAAGAAAAAACCTTCAAAGCCAATGACCACATTAGCCATGCGGGGCAGGTTTGTGATGCACTGTTCTTTGCGGATTCATCCATCACTCGTTGTTATTACTTAGACGAGGAAGGCAAAGAGCAGACGCTTTGGATGAAGCCTGAACAGACCTTTATCACCGAATACAAAAGCTTTGTGAATAGAGACAAATCCATGTTTTCGCTTCAGTTTTATGAGGATACAACAGCACTGATGATCACAAGGAAAAACCTGATGAAACTCTATGCTGATTCGAATAACTGGGCGCTTTTTGGCATCAGCCTCACCGAGCGGGTACACATCACACTCATTGATGTATTTGTAAACCTACTGTCCAACGATGCCACCAGAAACTACCAATACATTGAGTACGCCTTCCCCAGGTTTATCCAGGTAGCCCCATTGAAAGATATTGCTTCTATGCTGCAGATTTCGCAGGTAAGCCTTTCCAGAATCCGATCAGGAAATCAGTTGAAGCAGTGATTTTTTAACATATGTAAAGTCTTCTTTTGCGAAAACACGGTTTATTCGTGAGCACAAAAGACAACGACTTTTCAAGCCACATGAAAAACGCAAACGATACGAAAAACGGAGTAGCCCAAACGGTGAAGAGGACATTCAGTCGCTCCACTACCATTAGCGAAACAATCAATGCCGATCGGGCTACTGTTTGGTCTATGCTCACCAATGCAGAAGATTTTTCTCGCTGGAACTCCACCATTGTTTCTATGGAAGGAAAAATAGAGCAAAGCGGTAAAATCCAGCTAAAAAGTATCCTCGATGCCAAGCGTACGTTTAAGCTGAAAGTGAAGGAATTTATACCCAACGAAAAATTGGTCTGGGGAGACGCCATGGGCGAACGGACTTTTACATTATCCAAAGCCGGTAAGGCCACCCGCTTTTGCATGACAGAAAAAATTGGTGGGCCTATATTCCCCCTTTTCGCCAGTAAAATTCCCTCATTCGATGCTTCTTTTGAAGCATTCACAACCGACTTGAAAAAAGAAGCAGAATCAAAATAAACTACTATGAACTACCAGGAGAAAATAGGCACTAAAGAAAATCCACTTACCCTCAAAACCCCTCCCCAAAGCTCAGAGTATACCATGCATGTAGGGGAAAAAGATGGCGTGGAGATACTGGTTTGTACCGTTAAGACTACCATACTGCATTACGACATCCGCTGCCTGGTAGACCTGCACCAAATGCTCAAAGAACATGGCGACTGGATGCTGCTGGGTAGCAAAGACGAAAAAGTAGAAACAAAGCCCGACACAGTCGAGCACTGGGGCAGATCAGAAGAGAACCCAATTGGTGGCTGGTACGGGCTAAAAAAGGGTTTTAAGGGCCGTTTTGGCATGTACATTCCTCCGCTCATGGAGCACCTGGGCCTGGCTGAAGTAGAACACAACAAACGGAACAACAGGATGCGGGCTTTATGATTGAGTTTTAGTCATTAGGCAAAACCCTATTGATCACTTCCTCTTATAAACCTCAATCACCCTAAGACTTTGAAGGCTCTTGCTGCTCCAAACCCCTTTGTAATCAGCGGGAACAATGAAGAAATCGCCTGGGTAGAACTGCCGCTCGGATTCACCTTCAGCGTTTACTGTTAGCACTCCATTCAACACATGCAGCATGCGCTCCTGACTTAACTTACCCAGTTGATCAGGCTCAGTCAACAGATTGACATTGATTTCAGCACCTCGATAAATGACTCCATTTTCTGGAGTTGTCACCCCGGAAATCATGTCCCTATCCAGCAGCATGGCCTGTGAAATGGGCGACTTGACCTCTGGACCAGGCCTATTCTTGGCCACCAATGCCAGTTCAAGATGTACCCCACCAATGTCTACAAAATTCCACTTACCGTTGAAGCCCTTGGCCTGCACAAAGTAGTCGCCCGTCTGTACAGCAAAGGGCTCCTCCCCTTCCGGTTCAACTACAGCCTTGCCATTCATCCAGAAGATAAACTCCTCTAAGGGAAAGCCTTCAAATTCATTGGTGATGCCCGTACCAATGGCGACCATAAATACAGCCAGGTCTTCACCGCTATACACTACTTTTTGAAAGACTGTGCGGGTGGTGTCGCGTTGAGGAATGCTATCCAAGCCTTCACCAGCCAGCAGCTCTTTAGATATTTGATAGATAGATTGAGTTTGTTGTGCAAAAGCGGTGGTGGAAAGCGCCATCACCAGCACCGAGATCAAGACCTTGAATTTCATTTTCTTTTTCTTGCAAAAATGAGGTCATCAGGCTGAAAACAGGTCTTTTTAGATCAACTAAGAGTATGAGTTTATCAATTCGAACTAGGCCTGCTTGCGGTAATTGGAAGGGGTCATGCCCTTCATTCGCTTAAAGGAAGTGAAAAAGGAAGATCGACTATTGAAGCCCACTTCAGTGCCTACGGCCTCTATGCTGAAGTGCTTATTTTCTACCAACATTAGGCAAGCTTCCTCTATGCGATAGTCGTTGATGTACTGGTGGAAGTTCTTATTCAAGTTATCATTGAGCAGTTGCGACAGCATGTGCCTGCTAACAGAAAGTTTACCCGCCAGTAAGTCCAAATTCAGGTCAGGGTTTCGGTACAGCCTTTCCGCTTCCATCAACTCAGTAAGCTTTTGATGCAATTTCTGTGCTTCCTCCTGCTCAATTTTCTTAAAGGTTGACTGCTTCTTCTCTTGCTGGTAACCCAACAAGAAATAGCCAAAAGCGCCATAGAAAATGACCGAAAAGATCATAGGGCCTAAAATGTAGTTGGTAAACAAAGAAATGGCAAAACCTGCGCAAATCATTATTAGACTTAAGAAGATCACGGCCCCTTTTCTGACTTCTTGAGAAGCTGATTCTTTCATTAAGAAAGACCGCAGTGGTTTTCTCCATTGTAGTGCTGTAGCCACCAGATAAACAGAAAGCCCCAGATGAATAACAAATCTCACACGCCAGTCCCAGGTGTACTGATCGAACAAGAACCAGGAAACACCCAAGGCAACTGCCCAAATGCACAGGTGGGAAAGTCCTTGTTTGACCACCCGAGCATTGGCGCCCATCATGACCTTCATGTAGAACCACACAGCAGGCCCCATCAAAAGGTTGGCCACCAACCCCAGCTTTACCGCCTCAAAAGGAATAGAGCCGAAAAACTGAAAACAGGATACACCTACCCTGATCACCAGCAAGAATACCAGAATGGCCAGCAGGTAGTCTGCCAATTGTCTCTTAGGCTTAAACAGCACTAAATACACTGACAATATGCCCGCGTTAAAAACACCCAATGCACTGAAGAAAAAGAGGATTTTTTCGGTCACAGAATAAGCTTTCTGTTTACGAAGATATGAGATATTAGGTAATCGAATGGGGTGCCCTCCTACCTTAATCCATTTGTCAATGTCAAAATCTACTACTGCAATTCCATCTGACGGATTTTTAATCCGCTCATATTATCTTATCTTAAGACTCAACAGCACTGAATCATTCATCAATGATGTGCTGACTTTTTAACCTGACAAATCCTTCCTGTAAAAGGAGCCTAAAATCATCAGGTTCACTGGCAAACCAGTGAGGACCGTCTGGTCTTTTTAAGCAATGTTCTTACATCGCATTAACCCGTAAAAAACACAATTAAAACACTAATATTATGTCATCTGAGAAGCCACACTTTGAACCAGTCATTAGCAAAACCCCTGACTTACCAGCCATAGATTTTAAGTCGGTAGGCGCAGAAGCCCCGGTATGGATAGATTCAAAAACAAACTTTTTAACTGAAGCCGATGCAGTAGTCATGACCTGGACGGCTGCGGAATGGGCCGCCCTTAATCAGGTATTTTGTGTAGGTGACACACCCATGACCTACGAAGAGCGAGAGAACAGCTACTGGCGAGGCTGGCACAGATACGATGCTGACCTGCCTTCTTATCCTGAATGGGACTTCTGGTGCTACTACACCATGGTAACCATACAAGGAAGAAAGGTGATGCTTATTAAATCAAATACTCACCTTGATTTCCCCGGTCAGCAATACCTCGAAGAGTTCATCAGTCGTGTGAATGAGTATGTCAAACCCAAGGTATTCTTATCCATTGGTACTGCCGGTGGCACCAGACTGCAAGACCATGAGGGCACTGTGAACATTGTGAATTCTGGTACCTTCCACCCGAAAAAAGTAGATGATCCTGCCGATTGGCCGGTTTATGCCAATAGCTGGAAAGCCGACTGGTCAACCGTAGAGCATAAAGGGTTTAAAGATTTACTCTTCCCTGTGCCTACTACCGAAGATGATCTGGAGTCTATTGTAGAGCAATACAATAAATTCTATGAAGAGAAATTCACCTTAAAGGAACTCAACCCTGGCAATGTGAACATGGCCGACCCTGCGCCAAAGCTGAATAACTACACCAATGAGAAAATGTCGTTGATCACGGTTGCCTCTTTCATAGTGGCCACCACCGATAATAAATATGACGAATATGCCGTGATGGAAATGGACGATGCCATTATAGGCAAGGTGTGCCTTGAATCCAACACCCCTTTTGGCTTCTTCCGCAATATCTCAGACCCTGTTCAGAGCAAAGATATATCCGTAGAAAACCAGACCAACTGGGGTGGTGCCATTTACAAAACCTATGGTCTTTACACCAGCTTCAATGGAGCCTTAGCCGCCTGGGCAGTGCTCAACAGTCAGTTGAAATAACTCCTGTTTTCATCTCTTAAATAATGACTAACCTAAGATCAAAACATGGAAAAAAAGCAAAAAATCAAGTATAAAAGAACGCCAAGCTTCTACCTCGATGGGGAGAAGATTACCCTCAAAGACGAATCGCCAAAAACATTACTGATCGATTACCTGCACCGGCCTGAAGTGGGCAAAGGTGGCACAAAGCGTTCTTGCGGCCAGGGTGGCTGTGGGGCTTGTACCGTCATGCTCACCTCATGGGATCACAGCAAGCAGGAGATGGTGCACAAGGCCATTAATTCATGCCTGAGGCCCATCGTTACCCTTGATGGTATGAGCGTTACTACTACCCAGGGCCTGGGTAATGTCAAAGATGGAGTAGACCCTGTGCAATGGAAGATAGCCCATAACAATGGCTCACAATGTGGCTATTGCACACCAGGCTTTACCATGCGCATGTACTCTGCCCTGCAAAAGAATAGTGAAATGACCACCAAAGAGATAGAAGACCTCTTTGATGGCAACATTTGCCGCTGTACTGGCTACCGACCTATTTTGGACGGCTTTAAGCAGTTTGCCTGTGACTATAATCCACCGGCCAACCAGACGCCCATTGAGGTAGATCCATACTATGCTCCTGTGCCCAAAGATGAGTTAACCCCGGCATTCAAACCAGGAAAAGGATTTTTGGCCTATATGAAAAACCCAAGCCCGCTTCGGGTTAGGGAAAATGGCTACACCTACAGAAGGCCCGTAAACCTGAACCAGCTGTATACCATCATGTCGAAATATGGTCCTGTTGACGGCAATTTCAGGCTCATTAGCGGAGATACTGCCAAGGGCATCTACCCGGAAAGCCCGGTTTATGATGAAGCGGTAATCAACCAGCGTCATATGGTAGATGTATCGTTTATTCCAGAGCTGCAGGAAGTGCATTTCGATGAAGAGGGCCTCACAGTGGGTGCCCAAATCACTATCTCCAGACTCATGGAGCTATTGACTGAACTCATCGGCAACTTGCCACTACATAAGTCAAGCGGACTTCGGGCATTCAAGAAACACCTGACCGTGGTGGCCAATGAGCAAGTACGAAACGAGGCCAGCCTGGCAGGCAACATTTATATAGGCACCAATCTTGGATTCTTGTCAGATGTAGTGCTCTGTCTGGCTACATTGGGTGCCAGACTGCTCATTAGTGATTCTACGAAAGGAACAGAGTATGAAATGCTGGATATTCCGCTCACAGCCGACCTGCCCAAAGATGCTGTATATCATCGCTTGTACATTCCCTTCTCAAAAGAGGGCCAACACTTCGAAACTTATAAGATCCGTAAGCGCTATGACGACTGCCATGCCATAGTAAATGCCGGCTATCGCGTATCGCTGGACGCAGACAATCGCGTTACCGAAAGCTTCTTTGTAACCAATGGCATCGATGCCCATACAAGCAAGTATGGTGTAGGTTTCAGACCTGTACATTTTCAGGAGGTAAACGAGGCAATTGCTGGCGCTCCCTGGAATGCAGAAACTTTGCGCTTAGCATTGGAACTGATTGAAGCCAGAGTACAAAGCTATGCGCCCAACCCGCCAGTTCAAATAGGCGAAGTGCCCTTCTCTTACCGCGCCTCTCTGGCCAGTTCGTTGTTCTACAAATGCTTTGTGGCCATAGCCGAGAAAGTAAATCCCGGAGGTGTACCTGAGACCATTCTTTCGGCTGGTAAAGACTTACCTGACCCCGAATCAAAAGGCGAGCAACACTACAACTCCTATGACGAAGAAGTACCGGTTTCGGCACCCTACATCAAGCTGGGTGCCTTTATGCAGGCAACTGGCGAGGCCAAATACAGTACCGATGCCGAACAACCTGTAAACACATCTGAGGCCTCTTTTGTATACAGCCTGGTGGCGCGCGGTCAGTACTCCTTCCAAATTCCTGATGGGAGTACCACTACAGCCGATGGCCTGTCAAAATACCTAAAGAAGAAGTTCCCGGGCTTTGTAGCGCTGGTTACTTATGAAGACATACCAGAAGCAAATCGAGCCAACAACTGGGTAGGTTTGGGCGGAGACGACCCCATATTTGTACCTGACAAATCAGCGGAAATTCCTCAGAGCATATTGGATGCTGCAGCAGCTTCCAATGGCTTTTTCGAACCCCGCACCCTAACCTCTGTAGGGGCACCCATCGGTCTGGTCGTTGCCAAAACACAATCCGAATCGCGAGAGATCAGTGTTTATGTTCGAAACCAATGTATTCAGTATGATGCTGAAGAGGCCCTGGACTTCGACATGGCATTTGAGAAGAAGCACTTCTTTCCTCAATCGCCACCCAATGACCCAGGCCTAACGCACATAGAGAACCTCACCCGGCCCGGAAGCAATGAAAATTCATTGGGACAAATGGCCAGTGCCATTGGAGACTTGACAGGTGATGAAGGAGATGACAAGGCCGTAGGCGACATTACAGTCGGCTCGCACGATACCGGCTACCAGAATCACTTTTACATGGAAACTATGGTTTGCCTGGCGGTGCCCGGAGAGAATAAAAGCATGCAGTTGTACGCCTCCACCCAAAATGCCGCAGACAATCAGTCCGTGGCTGCCAAGTTGTTGGGAATTCATACAAGCAGTGTGCGGGTGACCCTTCAAAGAGAAGGGGGCGGCTTTGGCGGTAAGCAAACGCGTTCGCGCTTTACCAGTACTGCAGCAGCCCTCGCAGCCTGGAAACTCAGTAAGCCGGTAAGGCTAAAGATTGACCGGAACACTAACTTCATCATGTGTGGCAACAGGCACCCAATGCATGCCCGGTATGCTACTAAACATCATGAAGGCAAGATTAATGCAATGGCCATTGACTATTATGCCAATGGTGGCAACACCTATGATATGTCGTTTCCGGTGATGGACCTGGCCGTGCTTAGTGCCGATAATGTTTATAACATAGATACCTTCAAAATCACCGGCAATGTATGCCAGACCAATCAGATCAGCAGTACGGCTTTTCGAAGCTTTGGCCTGGTACAAGGCTACAATATATTGGAAGAGGTGATTGAGCACACCGCCTTTAACATGGGCATAGCCCCTGAAGATCTGCGCGAGCGGAACTTCTACAAAGACGGTAAGGTAGACTGGAGCTCATTTATGATCACTAACCAGACCATAGCCGTGCTGGAAAGCAGCACCTATGATTTTGATAAGGAAACCACCGATGGCTTAAGAAAACTGGAAGGAACTGTTTTTGAAAATGAGGCTAAGTTTGAGACAGCCCTGAAAGAGAACAACCTACAAGCCTTTCTGGGAGCAGAAAATCTTGATGCCATGATCACCCTCAAGGAATTCAGTTCTACTTCTTATGACTTCACTCCTTACCAGCAAGCACTCAAATGGAACAGGATAAATGTACTGTGGGACAAGTTGAAGGAGACCTCAGATTTTGCCCAGCGCAAGCAGGAAGTGGCAGACTTCAATGCACGCAATCGGTTCAAAAAACGCGGTATGTGCATGATGCCTCTCAAGTATGGCATTTCGTACACGGGGCCACGTGGTACTCTTAACCAGGCCGGTGCCTATGTAGTGGCCTATGCGGCTGATGGTACAGTGCTTCTCAATCACGGAGGTGTGGAAATAGGTCAGGGTATTTTAACCAAGATGATACAAGTTGCGGCAGAAACCCTGGACATACCCATAGAGCTAATCAAACAGACGCCTACCGACACCAACATCATAAGTGATGCCAGTCCAACGGCCGCTTCTACTGGTTCTGACCTGAATGGCGGAGCGGTGCAGAAGGCCTGTCTGATTCTGAGAAAAAGGCTGGAGCAGTTCTGCGTAGACCTGGAGGAAAACAGCATGTACTTTGCCAATTCAGACCATGCCTCGGGCGACAAGGACCTGATCTTGCAGATTAGGACTGTGGTAAACAACTGGCGCGACCACTGGAGTGAATGCTGGCCTATCATTGTCAATTTGGCTTACCAGGCAAGAGTCGGATTGGCAGTAGAAGCACGCTACAAGACCCCTCATTACCAGGCGGTAACCGATAGCATGCCCTATGGCCGACCATTCTTCTACTTTACCTATGCTGCAGCGGTTAGCGAGGTAGAAATAGACGTGCTTACCGGAGATCATGTGATATTAAGGTCTGATATACTTTTCGATATAGGCAAAAGCCTGAACCCGCTCATTGATGTGGGCCAAATCGAAGGTGGGTTTGTACAGGGCATTGGCTATGTTACCTCAGAGCAAATGCTGGTACAAGGACCCAACCAGGCCAAAGTAGCCGGTGTACCCGACCTGGCCTTTAACTCAGTGAATACCTGGGAATACAAACCACCAGGAGCTAAATCGATCCCGAAAGACTTCAGGGTGAGTATTTATGACAATTCCGGAGAGGTGATTCGCCAGAAAGGGCCAAAACTGCATGCCAGCGCCATTAAGTCTTCAAAAGGCATAGGCGAACCGCCATTGGTACTGGGCAACACCGTTTTCTTTGCCATAAAGCAGGCCATACTGGCCTATTATGAGCAAGAAGGCCATAACGGCTGGGTAGAACTTTCTGCTCCGGCAACTACTTCGAAAATTCAGACAGCTTGCAAAATCAAAACTTCGCAGCTCAACCTGAACCCTGAAGGAGCCATGGCATAAACTGCCATTGATTGATTTAATAAAGCCCGGTCTTGAGTTATTCAGATCCGGGCTTTTTCTTTGAAACGCCATTACATTCAACAAAGAATGTCAAAATCACAGCTATCAGGACCATTATTGGTAGAGGAACCATTTGGTTCATTGGACAAATGGGCAGCTGCGGGTTATCAATCCGTAGACATATTGGGTACAACCGCTTATTAATGAGTCGCATACACACTCAAAAACTTATATGAATTTTAATTTCACACAGTAGTCTGCAACAGTCAGTTGTCGATAAACTGAAAATTTAATTCACATGAAAAATAATGCGTCACAGGCCATTGCCATTCTGGTATGTTGCCTTTTCACCCTATCCTGCAATCAAAACAAGTCGGTTTCAACCGAAAATGATGAACCAGTTGCCATCAATCAGGAAAATGAACTCATTCGAGGCAAATACCTGGTAGATATTATGGGCTGTAACGACTGCCATTCGCCCAAAAGGATGGGTGCTAACGGTCCGGAAATCATTCCAGAATTGATGCTTTCAGGCTACCCTACCAGCCGGCCCATTGCCGGTTTTAAGAGCCCATTGATCAGACAGGGCTTTGCGCAGTTTTATCCTGACCTTACGGCTGCTGCAGGTCCTTGGGGCATTTCATTTGCAGCTAACCTAACTCCTGATGAAACAGGAATTGGAAACTGGACCTTTGAGCAGTTCAAAAAGGCCCTGACAGAAGGCAAATTCAAAGGGTTGGACAATACACGTGGACTTCTACCACCGATGCCATGGCAGAACTATAAAGACTTGAAAGAGGAGGACATACAAGCTATATTTTCCTATTTGAGCAGCATTCCCCCAGTAGAAAATGTGGTTCCCACGACTATAGACCCTGATGGGCTCTGATGTATGATGGCTTATGGTTTTGGTCACCCAACCAGGGATGAAAACCAATGGCCATTAACGATTTAGAAATCGGATTTACAACCGGATTCATCTTTTGAAAAAGGCTCTGGGCTTTTACTTTTTAGAAAAAGCTCAAAATGGATCAATCCAACATATTAAATCGCCCGGCCATATATACTCGTTTAGAAGAAAGATGTGAGGCAATAGGCTTCACCATGCCTTCTGACATCTATATCGGAACTTTGCTAAAATCGTTGATCGCTTCAAAGCCCAAATCAAACATTCTTGAGCTGGGCACTGGCATTTCCCTGTCGCTGGCATGGATGGTCGAGGGTCTTGATGAGCACTCCAAAATCATCAGCATTGACAATGACCCGGCCCTTATACAGATTGCTAAAGAATTCTTTGGGGGCGATCAAAGGGTAAACCTGATCTGTGCCGATGGCTCCGACTGGATTAAGGAAAATTCTAATGCAAGATTTGACCTGATCTTTGCAGATGCCTGGCCCGGTAAGTTCTTCGACCTGCCCGAAACCCTGGACCTGCTCAAGGTGGGCGGCTTTTACGTGATAGATGACCTCAGCCCTACCGATAACTGGCCAAAAGACCATGCTGACAAAGTAAAAAACCTCATTGCACTCCTTGAATCCAGAGAAGACCTGACCATTTGTAAAATGGATTGGTCTACTGGTGTGATCATTTGTACCAAAAAGTAGGTGTCCTCTACCCTATTTGATCATTGCGCTTTCAGCAGTTCATAGAATCGCTTATATTCAAAATAACACTAATCAAAACCTAAGATATGAGCGTCCAAGTACCCACCTGGGAAAACTCCAACCTGTACGATTACCTCTACAATGATGATAACATTCCCAATGGATGGGAAGACTTTTTCAATCTGGCAGCCACCAAAGCGGCCATAAAAACGGTTTCAGAGGGACTGGCCGGCACACTCAAGACCAGTGGTGCCATCCTGGATCCACCACTTCACAAAGTATTCAAAGCCTTTGAGCTAAGTCCGCTAGACCAAACCAAGGTGATTATTATAGGGCAAGACCCTGCCCCGGAGCCTGGACTGGCCCAAGGCATCTCTTTCTCCATTCCCGCCAATGTATCTACTTCAAAAGTGCCTTCCATTCAACGCATACTGTTGGAAGCACAGAATGAAGGCATCAATGTAGACATCAACAATGGCGACCTGACTCCATGGGGTAAGGAAGGAGTATTGTTACTAAACGAAACCCTGACCATTAGCTGTACGGCTAAGACTTGCACACCAGACAGTAACCTGCCTTATTGGGCACCATTTACCCCTTTGCTGATCAAGTTTCTAAACCAATACACTTCGCCCTTTGTGTACATACTCTGGGGACAAAAAGCTCAGAGTAATATTCCATCGATCAACGCTGAGAAAGACCACATTCTGAAAGGAGGACACCCTTCTCCACAAGCAGACAGCTATTATTTTTTCTGCCGGAAATACTTCTTAGATGCCAATGAGTTTTTGAAATCGAAAGGCCTGGGCGAGATCAACTGGAACCTATCTGACAAGCCCAAGAAAGACTATGGCGCATGGGTTTGGGGCTGGGATTCTGAAAAGGAAAAATCTTTTGAAGAGAGTCCGTGTAAGGGCAGCGATCGTGACAAAAAAAATGAGGCTAACTCAAAAGACAAATAAATCGTAATCATGAACATTGTGAAGTGATCTCCTGGTCCATTTCCAAGGCAATAATGGAGATTGCTTCACTAGGTTCGCAAAGTCAAGCGTCTTTTGAGGCAACCTCTCTTTAGGGAGGAGAAACTGAGGGAAGTGAATTATTAACCCTTCAAATCATTACTTTTAATGAGTCTACTGTCACATTAAACTTGAATACTCACACCATGAAGCGAGCCCTGCTGCTGTTCTCTTTCCTACTACTGTTTCCTGCTCTGGCAAATGCGCAACTCACTGTAGAAGACCATTTGGGCATGGAAGGCCTTAAGAACCCAAAGGTTTTTGGCGAACAGATCGTCTATGTGAAAACTTCAAGAGCCACTTGGAAGGGTCAAAACGAATCCTCCATATACCTGACCGACACCAAAGGCAACAGCCATCAGCAGTTGACGCAAAACGGATTCGATTACGATCCGCAATGGTCGCCAGATGGTCTTCATGTCTCCTTCATCTCCTACCGGGATAATCTGCAGCAGATCTACCTCATCCCAAAATCCGGGGGCACACCCAAGATGATTTCTGATGCTCAAGCCTATATTTCAAATTACCAGTGGCTGGATGCCGACCGTATTGCCTATGTAGACGATGAGCCAAGAGACAGCCTTTTAGTGGCCAAAGAGCAGGAAAATGGTGGCGGATACGTGTTCGGTACAGAGTTTTATACCAACGCAGTCTGGACCTATCATATACCTTCGGGCACACGCAAAAAAGTAACTGATGGCAATTTTAGAATCATAGAATTCGACATCAGTGCTGATGGTAAATACCTGGCCATTGTTGGTGCCCAAAACTACGATACTTATGAGGCCATTGTAAATAGCTGGGTGGAAGTACTAGAGATAGAAAGCGGTAAATCACTTTATAAATTCCAAGAGGCGAATTCCCTGAACACGCCCCTCTTTTCACCTGATGGATCACAACTTTCCTTTGTAGGCAGTACTGAGGGCTATGCCGCCAATGATGGGCTTTTTATAACTAATCTGGCCTCTGGCCAAACCAAAAACCTTACCTATGACTTTGATCCCACCATTGAGCATACACAATGGATAGACAATGAGCACATTTCATTTTCTACGCCAAGACAGGGGCATGTTGGCCTTTACAGCAGTGATTTGAAGGGAAAGATCAGCACTCTGGCTGAACCTTATTGGGTCATTTACAACTATCAAATCTCTGAGGGGAAAATCTATTTCACCGCCTCAAGAAGCGCAAAGACCAATCAACTCTATGCATTAACCATAGGTGAAAATCCAGCAAAGTCGGCACCGCTAAGTAACCTCAATGCTGCATTGCTCCCCAAAATCAAAACCACTTCCAGTTTGCTCGACTTCAAGAGTAATGACGGCACAGCAGTGCAGGGCATTGTCAATTACCCTCCAGGCTATGACAAAGACAAAACCTATCCCTTAATGGTCATTCCGCATGGGGGACCTGATGCTCGCGTATTGGATGATTTCAATTGGATGGGTCAGTTCTTTGCCGATAATGGTTATGTGGTTTTTCAGCCCAACTTTCGCGGTAGCATAGGTTATGGCAGAGACTTCTATGCTGGCAATAGAAACGCTTTTGGCGTAACTGATTTTCAAGACATCATGGCGGGAGTCGACCGACTGATTGAGCTCAAGATTGCCGATGCCCACCAACTGGTAATGGGCGGCTGGAGCTATGGCGGTTATATGGCCAACTGGGCCATTACACAAACCGACCGCTTTAAGGCGGCCATCAGTGTGGCAGGTGTATCCAACCTGGTGAGTTTATACGGTCAGCATGAGTTTAGCAATCGTAACATTGGCATTTGGGAGTACATGGCAAGGCCCATTGACAGGGTGGAAAACTACCGCAAGGCCTCCCCCATCTTTTTCGTAAAAAACGCCACCACTCCTCTTTTAATCTTACATGGTGCCCAAGATACCCGCAGCCCGACATTACAAGCCATGGAAATGTATAGGGCCATGAAAGATGCCGGAAAAGAAGTGGAAATGATGCTCTACCCCCGAGCCGGGCACAGCATTGGCAATCCGGTACAATTTAAAAGCGTACTCACCAACTGGCTCAAATGGGCCAACAAACATGTAGGCAAGTAGCCATCAGTCAGCCCATTAACAGGGTAAATCTTATAAAGATTGCCCCATTTCACTGCGGAATTTGCTTTACTGACTGCGCAAATGTCAAAGTTCTTGCCGCTTGCTTTAGTCGTCTGGCTTAATTCTATAAATTAAAACTGAGTGCTATCTTCAAGCAAAACCGGACTCTCTGCTGCATATAATGGCTATTGGATCCACAAGTTGCCTGAACATGGCAACAGGGCATGAGAAAATTCATTTTTTCAAAAAATCTCAAATCACAATTCTATGAAACGCAACATTACCTTTTTAATCCTGAGTGCATTTACCATCCTGGCAAGCTATCAACCCATGGATACAATTCCTGAAGAAGAAGCTGATAAAGGCATGGTAAAGGTCACGCTGCTTTACCCCAGCGGAGAAGGCAAAACCTTTGACATGGATTATTATGAAGACAAGCACATGCCTATGGTGGCTGAACTATTGGGTGACGCCTTGAAAAAGTTCACCATCGATAAAGGCATAGGTGGCCGTGTGGCTGGAGAACCCGCCCCGTTTATGGCCATTGGCTACCTCTGGTTCGACAAGCTCGAAGACTACCAAAAAGCATTCGGTCCGGTGGCAGGAAAAATCATTGGAGACATACCTAACTACACCAATGTACAGCCGACTCTTCAAATCAGTGAAGTGGTTCGTTAGTAAAATACCCACCCTTGTTATTCCTTAACCCAGGTTGGTGGGTGATTCGGGCAAATACTGAAATCTCCGGCACTTACCTGGGTTTGGGTAACCCTTCTTTCATAGTTGTCACTTATATTAAGATTCTTAATATAAGAGGCAGTATGACCAATATTTACAAAGACAAAACGCCAGAACAACTCAAGGCCACCCACAAGGGTTTGAAAATTACTACTATAGCCATTGCAATTGTGTCTTTGGCCCTCATTGGACTTAGTACTTATAGTATACTTGCCAAAGACAAAGACTCCACATTTATTTCACTTTTAGTGGTCGGTTTTGCCTGCTTTGCTATGGTCCCTATTCAGCTTATCTCTATGAATAAAATACAGCAAGAACTCAAAAGCAGATAGGCCTTGCCACTCGAAATCGAATACATGACTTCCCTCCAGGGATTTATCAATGCTTTCCAATTTTCTTAAATTGAAACCACACTGACACAGAAGCCAGTATGGAAAAACTCTTTTTGCTATCAGAAACTGACTGTCAGAACATTGATTTGAGCATTTGGCTTGAAGGCAAGGCGGAAGTATTGAGGCCCATTGCCGAAAAATGGTTCAAGGCCATTCAGCAATGTGGGCCAGATGTTCAATCGGTTTTCCATGACAACTACCCCATTGGCTGCATCGAGAATGCCCCTTTTGCCTATGTCAATGCCTATACCTCACATGTAAACCTGGGTTTCTTTTATGGCGCTTTTCTGCCCGATGAAAAAGGGCTATTGGAAGGAACAGGTAAGCGCATGCGCCATGTCAAGCTCAGACCAGAAAAGTCCATTGACGAAGAAGCTTTGAAGCAACTTCTGACCATTGCCTATGCAGATGTTAAGGAGCGACTGTGGAATGAGAATTGACAAGAATGACTGGCAGGAAAGGCAACCTTCGCCATAAATTGGCTGAAAGTTTCCTGAAATTCTCGCCTTAAATAGTCTTAAAAAGACCAGAAACGAACATTATTTCATGAGATCAATTTGTTTGGCAATTACCTTCAGTTTCCTTTTCATACTCACCGCATGCAATCATAAACAGCAAGACTCCAAATTGCTCGAGATTTCTACTGACCAGTACCATAGCCAATTGGAAGGTTTTTGGTTGGGGCAGTGCATTGCCAACTGGACCGGCCTGGTAACTGAGATGGACAAAATTGGTAATGTGGGCGAAATCAAAACCGGAGATTTCTATACCCGGGAAGATTGGGGCCAACCCGACCAGCCCAGCATTTGGGCCGAAGGAGTACCCAGCGACCTGTCTGCTACCATCGATTTTGTATTCAGAGATACCAGCGAAGTATGGGGTGCCGATGATGACACAGACCTGGAATACATGTATCAGCACCTATTGAGTTCGAAGTCAAACGGGTTTTTATCTCCAGATGACATCCGCAATGGCTGGCTCAAACACATAAAAGCAGAGGAAGAGAATTATCTGTGGGTTTCCAACCAAAAAGCATTTGACCTGATGAAGGAAGGCAGCTACCCTCCTGCCACCGGGCACCCTGACAACAATGAGCATTTCGACATGATCGATGCCCAGCTTACTACCGAGATTTTTGGTTTGTTCGCTCCTGGTAGTCCGGAGTATGCGCTTCAATTGGCTGAACTGCCAATACAAACCACCGCCAGAGGACAAGCTGAGCACATTGCCCGGTTTTATGTCATGATGCATTCCCTTGCCTCACTTAGCGACCCAGATGAAAGCATGAAGGCGCGTACCCAATGGATGGCCAAGGAATCGAGCAAAATTCTTCCCCAGGACGGATATGCAGCTAAAATGTATGATTACGTGTGGACTCTTTATCAGTCGTCCATTACCTGGGAGCAAGCCCGTGACTCTGTTTATTACCACTATCAGGTAAAGCAGGCCAATGGCTATGACATCACCTCGCAAAACCTCTATTGCAATGGATGTTTTGCTGGCGGAATCAACTTTGCGGCAGGTTTGGTAAGTCTTTTCTACGGTGAGGGAGACTTCAAAGAAACCATCAAGATAGGCGTATTGGCAGGTTGGGACTCTGACAACCCCACTGCTACCTGGGGCGGACTGCTGGGCTTTATGATGGGAAGGCCAGCCCTGGAAAAGGAGTTCGGCCGCAAATTTTCCTCAAAGTACAACATTCACCGTACCCGTCAGAACTTCCCCAACAATGGAATCGACAACTTCGATAACATGGCCAAAACAGGAGTAGCCATCACCTCAAGGGTAATTACCGAGCACATAGGGGGCTATTACGACAAAGAGACTAAAAACTGGAAAATTCCGATTACTTATCAGGACTAGTCTTCTAAATATTAAATGAATTCAGTTAGTCTGATAAGACCTTTCGTCACTCCAGTTTTATTACACATACCCCATTCTGCAAAAGCAATCATCCTCTGGTAATCCCCCCTTTAATCGCAGGCATTTAGACCAAACCTGACTACCCTTTCAGTCCAACAACAGGCTCATCGAAGTCATTATTAAACCAGCATAATCAAATATTTTTCGTTATATTTTATATATGATTAATATACAATGTATTTAATATAAATTAAATACATATCTATCAATATTTTTTTAACATGTAAAACAACATATTCATGACTGTTAAACCTGGAACTTTGGACCAGGAGACCAAGGAGCTAAGTCCTTTTGAGTCTCTTCATACTCTCAACCCTCAATACCCTAGACCTACCATTGTCGATTTCCTTCAGATTAAAGAGAACAGCAAACTGTTGGACTATGTAGTGGAAGATGCCTTTGGCTCACATGTATTTCCGGGAAACGTGGATGACTACCCAATTGAAAGGTTTTTGAATGACATGAATACACAGCTGGCTGAGCCAAACCCCATCCACTTATGGACCTACTTTCCGCTTTGCAGCAAGAAATGTAATTTCTGTCAATACCCTATTGTAGCTGTAGGAAGCAGTGAACAAAGAGTGAACAGTCTTTCTAAAAAATGGATAGACGCTCTTATTGAAGAAATGAGGCTTTGGTTAGAGGCTGTGCCCAACCTGAGAGGAGCCCCGGTTGGTGAGTTCAATTTCTTTGGGGGAACTCCTTCACTCATACCCAATCATGAGATTGAACGGGTCATGGATTATCTTTATGCCAACTTTAACTTCACCAAAGACTCAACTCTGCGCATTGAGGGCAACGCAGATAGTTTTTCAAAAGAGAGTCTGGAATTTCTACAAAAAATGGGCTTTAATAAAGTTTCCATTGGCATACAATCCTTTGACGATGAGGTGCTTAAGCTGTCGAATGTGAGTCATACCCGTGCTCAGGCCATTGACTTCATTAAAATGGCACAGGACATGGGCTTTGATCGTGTCAATGGTGACCTGATCTATGGCATGCTCAACCAAACAGTAGCCAGTGTAGAAGAAGACATCCGCACAGTGCTCGACCTGGAGTTAACCAGCGTAGATTGGTCCAAACTTCACCTAAAAGACTATAAAGAGACCCGGACCAGCATTGCCGGTAATCATCCAGCCGTATGGCAAAAGGAAAGCTGGCGCACTAACTTGTCAGGCCGGGGCTATCACTTCCCTACCATTGGCGAACAATACCAAATGCGGGAGTTATTTAGTAAGGCACTAACAAGTGCTGATTATCTGGAGCATCCTACCATGTATTTCTCCAAAAAGGGCCTGGGTCCTGAGCGGTGGAAATCGATCATGGTAGACCAGGACAAGCAATGCATAGAGGTAGCCATTGGCCTTGGTGGCAGTTCAAGTTGCCGTAATTCAGAAGCACATATTTCAGTTGATACCAAAACCTACTTCGACACCATCAAAGCAGGAGAAATCCCACTTGATTCTGCCAAAGGATTTAGTGAGCACGGCAAAGTCATTCGGGCCATTCGTATGGCGCTTTCCAGCTGTCAGCCATTGATTGACAGCCTGCATCAAAGTCGTTTTCCGGGCAGTTCTCTTTTTGATGAATACTGGCTGCCCAAATTTATGGGCTTGCAAGAGCGGGGTCTTGTAACGATTGATGATGAACTCAGGAAAATTGAACTGACCTACGATGGTCAGACTATCGTGGAGGCCATTATGCATACTGAGATCAACTAGGAGCCATGTTAAACTTCGAGTTTCAAAACCCTGTGAAACTTTTATTCGGGAAGGGACAGGTGAGACTACTCTCACGAGAAATACCTCAAGGTCAATGTGTACTCATTCTTTCAGGCAGCAGCAGTGCAGAAAAAAATGGCGCACTTCCAGCAGTACGCAAGGCCTTGGAGGGTTTTCGTTTTTTCGAATTCTCTGGCATAGAGGCCAACCCCAAATATGAGACGCTTATGAAAGCCGTATCAATAGTGACAGAACAGAACATTGACTACCTGGTAGCCGTGGGTGGGGGTTCTGTCATAGATGGCACCAAATTCGTGGCTGCCGCTACTGGCTACCGGGGATCAAACCCCTGGCAAATGATGGTCAAAAACGAAGTTCCTGAGCAAGTGCTGCCCTTTGCCACAGTGCTAACCTTGCCCGCAGCAGGCTCTGAAATGAACTGCTATAGTGTGATCTCCAATGAGCAAAGTCAGGAGAAACTTTCATTTGACAGCCCCAGGCTCTTTCCTCAATGTTCGGTGATGGACCCAGAATACACCTACACCTTACCCTCGCAACAAACCAGCAATGGCATTGTGGATACATTCTCACATGTACTTGAGCAGTACCTGACCTACCCTGTAAACTCACCCCTGCAAGACAGGATGGCCGAAAGCATTTTAACCACATTGATAGAAGAAGGCCCAAGGGTGTTGAACTCACCTAAAAACTATGAAGCGCGGGCCAACCTCATGCTTTGTTCCACCCTGGCCATTAATGACCTGATTTCTGTTGGGGTACCTACCGACTGGACAACCCACGAAATAGGCCACTCTCTTACTGAGCTTTTCGGCATGGACCATGCCTGTACACTGGCGGTATTATTTCCAGCTGTCTTGCAGGCAAAACGAAAAGAAAAATCAACCAAACTTCTTCAATATGCTGAACGGGTTTGGCAGATCAATGTGCGTAATGATGGAAAAAAGATCGATTTGGCCATTGAGTATACCCGGTCCTTCTTCCAGTCACTCGGCATAAAAACAAGGATTTGTGAATATGGTTTGGGTGAAAGTGACCTGGCAAAAGTCATCGCTAAAATCGAATCCAAGGGAATTTTGCCACTGGGCGAGCATGCAGACATTGACCTTACTGCAGTGAAGCAAATCTTAGCAAATAGTCTATAACCTTAATCTGATGAGCAAACAGACAAAAAAGAATGTACTCTTCGGCATATCGTTTGACGCGGTACCCATGTCAGGTCTTATTGTAGAATTTATCAAAGCCGCCAAAATATTTCATGACCGCGGCTATGAGATATACTTTGACCTGGGTTACGACATAAAAGCCGACAAGAACAACTTCCATAAAAAGTACGATGAGTCCTCTGGCTGGGTGCCTGACTGGATCAAGTTAGAAAGGATGTGTTCATCAAACGACCTGAGTGGTTATGACCGTGACTTTGTAAACCATGTACTCAAAACCATCATTGGTAGCACCACCAATGGAGCCAAATCTGATAGTACCTGGCAGAAAATAGGCAATCTCACCGAGCTCATTAAAAACAGGATATTGGCGGTTTGGCGGGAACTGGAAGTATCCTTTGTCATGGTAGAAAATGGTACCCTACCTGAGAATATCATCTATACTCAAGCCCTGTATGAAGCAATTGAACAGTATGGTAAAGAACAGGAACTAGGCAAATTTGTAATGTGGCGAGACCATGACCTTATGTGGTGGAGCGAACCTGGTAAATACGGTGAATACCCCTATCCTGGCACCCCCCGGCTTCAACGTTCACCACACATTCAATTTGTAGTATTACACCAACTCGCCAAAGAAAAGCTCTGCGAGTGGTCACCTGGGGCCAACATCACAGTATTACCCAATAGTTACTGTTTCAACCAGCTCAATGTCAACTCAACGAACCAGTCCTTCCGAAAAGACCATGGCCTTCCTGAAGAAGCCCTACTCATCGGTCGTTGTACACGAATCATCAGACAAAAGCGCATAGATAGAGACATTCATCTACTATCAAAATTGACGCAGATGGCGGATGAAGAAGGCCTGAAAAGGGAAATTTATCTATTTATTGCCGGCAAGATTGATGAGGATCCAGGCGAATATCAAAAACTCAAAGACTTGGCCAGTCAGCTAAATATAGCAGACAAGGTCATCTTTGGCAATGAACTGCGCTCTCATGGGCATATTCACCTGGCCGGCCATTACGAGAGCAAATATTCCATCAGTGATTTACTGGCACACTGCGATATCAACTCTTTCCTCACCTCATACAATTATGAAGGATTTGGCAATCCAATAGGTGAATCGGTGGCCTCAGGCACACCCTATATTACCACCTCCTACGAGTTGTACGACAGCATCTATGGCAACCTGGGATTAAAAGGTCCAGTGCTACCAGTCTCTGAACAAGAAGACGGTTTGGCAAATGATCAATTCGTTAGCGAAGTCTTCTCACTGCTCACCAACCAAATTCAAAAAGAAAAAATTGCCGAAGACAATTTCAGATTAGGGCAGAAGCACCTATCAATCAACCAGTTGACCCAAAGAATGGAAGACATGTTTACAATCTAAAAAGAACAAAGCTATGAGTAACATCACCCAAATTGATGGTAAAATTCACTCAAGAACAATAGAGATTAATATAGCCGAGCATTGTAATCTCGCCTGTGAATCTTGCGCTCATTTCTCTCCTGTGACTAAGAAACGATTTTACCCCCCAGAACAACTTAGACGCAACCTGAACATACTGGCCAAGAGCATGTCCATAGAATATGTGGAGTTTCTTGGTGGAGAACCTCTGCTTCACCCCAACATCGGGGAGCTGGCACAAATAGTGGTAGAATCGGGCATCACTGATAAAATCAAAATCGTGACTAATGGTGTTTTGCTTCCCAAAATGGACGCAGCCTTTTGGGAGAGCATTCACGAAGTAAGTGTTTCAGAATATCCCGGACATAGGTTAGAAGGCGATGAATTGGCCCATTGTGTAGAAATGGCCAGGACGCATGGTGTAAAATTAGAAATCCTTCATCACACCCATTTTCGCAGGATTTATGCAGAAAAGGGTACAGAAGATCAAAAATTGATCAAGAGGATTTTCGATTCGTGCCAGATAGCCCATACCTGGAACTGCTACACCCTTTGGGAAGACCACTTTTTTAAATGCCCACAGACAGTCTTCATGCAAATTGCACTCGACCCAAAAGCCGAAATTGTTGACGGTATTAAAGTGATTGATAATCCAGGTTTTCATGAGCAATTGGTCCAATATCTGGAAGCTCCCCATCCTTTGGAATTCTGCAAATACTGCCTGGGAAGTGCCGGCAAACTGTTTCCACACCGTGAAATAAGGAAACACGACCTCTGGCATAAGGAAAATCAATATACAGTGGAAGAATACCTGGACCGTGAGCATTTGGAAGTTTTGGAAAGTGAAAGCCCTGACGAAACCAGTCATTGCTTTACGCGATCAGTTTATGAGGCAGACGAAGCAGCCACTACTTCCTGACCAATACAAGTATTTGCATGATCATGGCACTTTCGCATCCAATCAACGACAAGCATTTAGAAGTCTCCAACCACCGTTTCAATGTAAGGTTGGCACAAAGCTCTGAAGAAGTGGACCAGGCCCTGGCACTTCGCTATGAGGTTTTTGGTAAGGAATTACAATACCAGCACGACTATGTAAATGGAAAAGACAGAGATCGTTGGGATGGTCAATTTGATCACCTGATAGCCACTCAACAATCTGATGGTCGACTGGTGGGTACTTACCGTATGCAAACTTACGAAATGGCAAGCCAGGGTCAGGGCTTTGTTTGTGCCACAGAATTTGATTTATCAGGCCTCTCTCAAGACTTCTTTAACAATTCCCTCGAAGTTGGGCGTAGTTGTGTCTTAAAGGAATATAGGAAAGGTTGGGTATTATACCTGATGTGGAAAAGTCTGTCGAGATACGTCTTTTATAAGCAGAAACGCTTCTTGTTCGGCTGCTGCTCACTAAACAGCCAAGATGAACTTGAAGGACACAAATTGTGGAAATACCTGAGAAACAACGGGCACATGCACCCTGACTTTCACATAAGTCCTCTACCTCAATATCAATTCAAAACTTCAGGTAAAACAGCCAATACTAACGAATTAGTGTTGCCCGAACTCATGCGATTATATTTGCAATTGGGAGCTAAAATATGCGGAGCCCCCGCTTTTGACAGTGCATATAAGACCATCGATTTTTTCATTGTTGTCGACACAGAAATGATGGATACAAAAACCATTGAACGCTATTTGAAGTGAAACTTTTGATATCAAAGACAAGGGCATCGGTGCGGCTATTCCTGATAATTGTCTTGTCTCTTGTCGTTGTACCACTTCTCTTTCTCATGTCCTTGTTGCCATCTTCTTTCAATAGTAAATCAGCGACAATAGAGCGTCTATTGGCCAGGTTTTGGATATGGGGCATCAGCCGGATTATGGGCATGAAGGTGCAATCAAAAGGAGACATTCCAAAAGCGCCCTTCTTTCTGGTATGTAATCACCTTGGCTATGTAGACACCATCCTTTTTGCACGGCATTCACCCTGTGTTTTTGTGGCGGCTGCTGAAATTCGCAACTGGCCTCTTATCGGGCTATTAGTTCGTGCATCCGGAGCTCTTTTTATTGATCGAAACAAACCAGGTGATGTATTAAGGATCAATGGACTAGTAAGTGACGCTTTGAAAAAGGGCAAGGGCGTGGTGGTATTTCCAGAAGGCACCTCCACCAATGGATCCCAAGTCCTCCCTTTCAGATCTTCATTGCTACAGCCCGCTCTGGAACATTGCGAAGTTATCAACTATGCCTGCATCAGTTATCAAACACCGGTAAATCAAGCGCCCGCATCCGAGACCGTTTGCTGGTGGGACAAGGATCAGAAAATCGAAAATCACCTGTTCCGCTTGCTATCATTGCCCTCATTCCGAGCACGTGTTGTTTATAGAACCCACACTTTCAAGACCACTGACCGCAAAGTACTGGCCAGTCAACTAACTGATCTGGTTAGGCAGCATTTGGAACCTATGAACTAGGCAGGAATTGGACCACAAATAAATAATCATGACTGTCTCTTATTTACTATCCTCATACTGGTGCTATGTCTAGCTTGACATAAAAAACATGAGAAAAACCTGGTGGCTTCCCCTTCTGCTCTTATTCTGTTATTGTCAAAACCCGGAGAAAAGCGCAGCCAATTCCGAATCACAAATCATTGAAACCCTTCAATTAGAAACCCGATACTTCTGCGAGCGCAACCTTGAAATGTGGCAAGAGCAGTGGTCACACAAAGCCTTTACCTCAAAAATGTATACGGGCCAAAATGACTTCGAAGAGTTTACCGGCTGGGCGGCCATCAATGGGTTTACTGTCAAACACATTGTAAACAACCCGGACCCTATTCCCCTACCCGATACCAATTTTGATGTCGACATTCACCTGCTTGGTGAAACCGCCTGGGTATTTTATTCCAAAACCGTGAATGGAGCTCTAGTGAAAGAAACCCGCTTTATGGTAAAGGAGGATGACAAATGGAAAATCGCCCGAATGCAGACTATTTTTTAAACTTACATTCAATACCATACAAGGCCGTTTTCACATTGTGCTTTAAACCCTGATTACTTCTACCTGTCTAAATCCCAAACCATAAAGACATGAGAAGAATGATGATAATGACTTTAGTAATGGGACTGTTTTTGAGCTTGAATACCACCGCTCACGAAATAGGTTCCGCAGAAGCCAAAGTGAAGAGATGGACCGTTTTGGGAAGTAAAAGCGTGACCTTGCGAGTGGATAGGGATGTCTTGAAAGTAGGTGCCCATGATGGCACTTTCAGCAAGTTGAAAATCAAAGTTACCGGAGGTAATGTGAATGTAAGGAGCATGGTAGTGACTTATGGCAACGGCAGCAAAGACATCATTCCATTGAAGCACAGTTTCCGCAAAGGCGCCACCTCCAGAACCATCGACCTGGAAGGAGGTAAAAGGGTGATTAAGAACATCACTTTCATATACAACCGTAAAAACTTAGCCCGCAAGGCAAAGCTCTGGGTTTCGGGTCGATAATTCTGATAAAGACATAAGGAAGATGAGTAGCGAGGGTTTGTATCGACAGGTACAGGCCCTTTTTCTGTTTTATGAGTATCATATCTGCTATTTTCAGGGAAACAGATCATTAACCCCAATCGATCCACTGACCTTGAAAAAAGTCGCACTACTCTACCAGTCTCAGCTGTCTCCTGCCAGAAATGGTGTACAAAAACCCATGAAGCCGGGGGGCTACTCAGACAGTGGTGCCGACATTGCCTGCGAAATCAAAAAACATGGCATAGAAGTAATCACTCCTACTCCTTCACCATCAATTGATCAGGATTTCGATTGGGTTTTTCCAGACAACAAAGCGGGAATTGATGGTGCCCTGGCAATGGGTGCCGATACTTTATGGTTGAATACAGTCCTATATGCCGGCCACCCAATTGAAGACTATTTTCAGAAGTCGATTCATTTTGTAGGGCAACACCCCGCCCAGGTAGAAAAACATGACGATAAGATTTTGACCAATGCCCTTTTGGCGGAGCATGGACTGACAGTTCCACAGAATCGCGTCATTACTCAGGAAAATTGGCAAGATCAATTGGCAGGTCTGGATTATCCACTGGTGGTGAAGCCCATCCTTGGCCGTGGCAGTCAAGGTGTGCACCTGTTGACAAGTCGGGCGGCACTCACTGAACGGGTGACAGCACTCTTTGCCAGCCAGCAGTATGGACAATCACTTTACCTGGAGGCATTTCTACCTGGCAAGGAAATCACCATTACCGTAATGCCGGGGGGAAAATATCGAATGGCTAATGAAGAAAAGGTCTTTAATAAACCCTGGTGCTTACCCGCTGTAGGCCGCTATAACCACATAGATGGGGTAGCCCCCTACAATGGCACGGTAGCCGTGATGGACAACAGCTCAGTGCTGAGTGATGAGGAATTGGCTTCCCCTGCCATTCAAAAGACCTATGAACAGTGTGAAAAGGCAGCAGCATTGGTAGAGCTTAAGGCTCCCATTCGCATCGACTGCCGGGCCAACGAACATGGCGAATACATCCTCTTTGACCTGAACATGAAACCCAATATGACCGGTCCATCCCGACCCCACAGGCAAAACCAGGATAGTCTGAGTATGTTGGCCGCTAGAAAAATTGGCTGGGACTATTTCGACCTACTCAACAACATATTGGCACAGCGCTGGACAGGAGCATAACTCATTAAGAAAAACTGCGACCCATTCATTAATTGAAAATGATTCACAATCAACACCTCCATTCTTCATAAGCTTTGTTTGCCGAACTCCCTGGCACTTGCGACCTTACTGGTGCAATGAGCGGTGAAACCGATATCCAAAAGCTAATAAGAGGCATGAAGCCCAAACTCAACCCTGGTGAGTATGTTTTCTGCACAGTGGAAAACCCTGCAAGTATTGATCGCACCGAAGTGATAGGTGAATTCAAAGAAGCGGAAGGCACAACAATCATTCTGGGAAGAGACAAGGCTGATGAACATGGTCTGCCCTACCATTTCATAGGAGCCTGGATTACCCTGGAAGTACATTCAGCACTGGAAGCGGTAGGCCTCACTGCTGCTTTTTCTAGTGCTTTGGCTGAGCATAATATCAGCTGCAATGTGGTAGCAGGCTACTTTCACGATCATATTTTCGTAGATTATGATGTCAGAGAAAAAGCCCTTTCAGTACTGAAGGCGCTGGCACAGAATTCAAATAATCCAAAGTCTGATCATGAGTGATTTCAAGCAAATGGTCCCCGTTATCCCCACTTCTGATATGAAAAGGGATGTGGTCTGGTATACCGAAAAAGTGGGCTTTGAATACGCTTTTGGAGACGAAATGTATGCGGGCATCAGGCGAGATGGCCTGGAAATTCACCTGCAGTGGCATGCCGATACCCCTGATGACCCTTTGAATGGTGGCTCAGTGGTGAAAATCTTTGTAGAAGGCATTGAAGACCTCTTCGATGAACTGGTAAAACGGGGTACGGTTACTGAGGATAAATTGCAACGAAACACGTCCTGGGGCACTCATGAGTTTGGCTTTTTCGACCTGAATAAGAACGCCATTTTCTTTGTGGAGGACGTTTGAGGTCATTTCCGTATTGATTCACAAGCTTTATTTTTTAATCATGCACAGCACCAATTACTACAATACCCTCATTGAAATAGCTGAAGACAGCCACACTCAAGAGTGCGAAATGCCTCCCCTCAAAGGAGATAAGAAATCGGTGGCCAACTTGCAATTCGAAATGCTTTACGATAAGCCTTATCAATACACATCGGACGAGGTACTGTTTGGTGTTTTTGCCATCCGCAAGCAGTTTGAAGATGGCGAGATGGACGAACAAAGGGAACATTACTTTTCAAAAGGTCAGCCCTGCTTTCGGGCATCTCCCCTAACCAAACGCTATGGCTGGGGCATTCACAGTGATACCGAAGGGCGCATCGCCCTCTATGGTGCCGACTCTGAAGCCTATCGAAAACTACAGGCCGATGACAACGTGAAGAAAGTAAAGGCCATGAAAAGTAAACGATAAACCTCCTGACCAGATCAAAAACTAATCCCGTGACTGACGAATTGCCTAAATTGAGAATGGTTGACTAAATGCGTTCACATGTTTGATAAAACAGTTGAAACATGAGCCTGGAAGAATTCAGAGAACTATGCCTTTCCTTTCCCGCCACCAGCGAGGAAATAAAATGGGAAAAAGACCTTTGTTTTCTCATTGGCAAGAAAATGTTCGCAGTAGCCGATGTGGATGCCCAACCGCTTTCCATATCCTTCAAAACCACCCCCGAAAACTTCGATGAATTGGTAGAAAGACCCGGCTTCTTCCCCGCCCCATACCTGGCGCGTTACAAATGGGTGGCCATTAAAGACATTAATGGCATGAGCAAAGATGAGCTATCAAGGCTCATTGGCAACTCCTATCAACTGGTATTGGACAAACTGCCGCAGAAAGCAAAAACTAAACTCGGTCTCTAGGACTTCTTTCGGGTCACCAGAAAGATGCCGCCAATGACTACGACCGTACCCAGTAGCTGTACAAGCGACAGGCGCTCATCCAGGAAAATATTTGCGAGAATGATGGTAGATACCGGCCCCAAACTGCCAATGATGGAAAAGGTAGGTGCACCCAGGCCTTTGATGGCAAAAGAGATGAGGTATGAAGGAATGACCGTAGACAATACTGCCATGGCCAATGCTATATAATACACCTCACCGGGCAGCGACCAAATGGCACCAATGTCTTCAGTAGCTGCATAAAAAATGCACACACAAACGCACGAAACGATCATGGCATAGGAGGTAAAAACCGTAGCTCCGAACTTAGGTATAAGCCAACCACTGCCCACCAGATAACCTGCATAGGTGATGGCACTAATAAAGACCAACAACCCACCCAATACCACATTGCTTCCATCTACCCCCAGCGCCCCCCAGAAGGTGATTATTAGCCCAAGGTAAGACACCAAAATAGCCCCAATTTGTACTTTGGTGATCTTTTCTTTGAGGAACACTTTTGACAGCAGCAGCACAATGGTGGGGTACAAAAACAGGATGATACGCTCCAGACTCGCCTGAATGTATTGCAGACCCAGAAAGTCGAAATAGCTGGCAGCAAAGTAGCCCATCATGCCAAATACAATGACCCAGGTATAGTCTTTACGTGTAATTTTAGAGGGGTTCGCAGGCTTGTTCAACGCAGCGATGACTGCATAAAAAGGAAGCGCAAAAAGCATGCGTAGCAAGAGCAATGGCACCGCAGCCACTTCATACTGATAGGCCATTTTCACCATCACTGCCTTAGCCGAAAATAGCACTACTCCGAGTACTCCAATTAAGATAGAAACGGTTCTGACGCTGTGCTTCATTAAGTAACGAAACTAATAGAACTCGGCTTAGCCCAGCATTAAATCAGAAGAACTTTACGATTTCAGCCACTCAGATGAGGCCTTTGGCAGCAAGGGCTGCTAAAAAGGACTCTCGCATGCGCTTGCTCACAATCAGCTGGTGCCTGTCCAACACCACAGTGTTGCCGTCTACCTCTTTTACATGATCCATGTTGACAATGTGTGAGCGATGAATTCTCACAAAACTAGCGACTGGCAGCATCGATTCCATAAAGCCCATGGTCTGCAAGGCCAGCAGCACATCGTCATGCGTATACAGTTTTACATATTCGCCATAGCTTTCCACAAAGAGCAATTCTTCATAGCGCACCTTTACCATTTTGCGATTGGTCTTCACAAAAAAGTAATCAGAAGCCTGATCAGCTTCCGTTGGTACTGGATTGCCCTCATCCGCTGAGCTCTGGTTGAATTTCAGCAGTTCCAGGGCCTTGTCGATGGCCCGGCAAAATCGCTGAAACGATATGGGCTTAACCAGGTAGTCTACCACATCGAGTTCGTAGCCTTCCAGGGCATATTCAGAATAAGCGGTGGTAAAAATGGTCACAGGCTGCTCCTTCAGGTTTTTCACCAGGTCAATACCCGTCAGATCATCCATCTGTATGTCGGTGAGCAAGATATCTACCTGCCCATCATCAATGCTCTTTTTTGCATCCTGTGCATTACTACATACCCCCACCAGGTCCAGGTAATCCAACTTTTGTGCATAGGCCTGCAGCAGCTCTCTGGCCGGCTCTTCATCATCAACAATCAGTACCCTGTATTTCTCCATTTTACAATTTCCTTTCCAATGGCATAGACACTTTCAAGGCGTAAATACCATCCTGATTTTTGGTAATTAATCTATAGGCATCACTGTACTGAAGGTCCAACCTTTTCACCACATTTTCATGCCCCACTCCGCCATATTTGGCCGCAGCCTTGGTTGTTTTCACTGAATTGGATACCTCACAGGTACACATATCATTCTCGTCTACTCTCACCAACACCTTGATAAAACCTTTGGGGTTGCTGATGGCATCGCTGTGCTTACAGGCATTTTCCACCAGGTTGACGATGATCAGTGGCGCAATGAGATGATAACCCTTCACGCCTTCTACTTCCAGTGCGATATTGCGCTGGTCAGAGTTCTTCATTTTATAGATCTCCAACAGGTCTTCTACTGCTTCCAATTCTTTGCTTAACTCCACCTGATCTTCAAGGCAATCGTAGACCATAAATCGGAGCACAGAAGAAAGCCTTTCCAGCATGGGGGCCGATTTTTCATTGCCCGTTTGTACATAGCTGTAAATGTTATTGAGTGTATTGAAGAGGAAATGCGGGTTGATTTGGGACTTGAGAAAATTGAGTTCAGCCTCCAGCTTCTGGTTCTTTAGCTGAGACTCTTTCCTGATGTTCTGAAACCAGGCATCGATAAAATAGTAGGCCGTTGAACCTCCCATAAATAGCAGGGCAATAGGGAAATTGTAGGAGAAATGTTCCCAAAGCGTCTCTATATCCTCAGTTGGGTCTGCCTCCACAAACAGTGCGAAATCGAGGAAATATCCCGCCATTACCAAGCCCCCTGCCAGCAAAAGTGCCAGGATTGCATAGAGCCACTTCTGCCCTTTTATGAAAAATGGAAAGATGAAAAAGTAGTGGGCATATACAATGGCAGCATGAGTAATGACCGCCAGCAAAGCATAAAAGGTAGCCCAGGAAGTACCCAAATAGGGTAAATCGGCCATTAAAAGCACCAGGAAATACAGTGACCAGATGCCAATCTGAGCCAAAGTGAGATAATTCTTAAACTGCCGCTTTTCCATGGGTTTGCAGGATAATAAGAAAAAGCGTGAATGAGAAGTTTTACAGACCAGCGAAAGCCTACTCCCCATTAGCGGTGCAAAAGGGAGCTTGAAAGAAAACAGAAAATCAATCTATCATTCGTAGGAGCAAACGGCCCTCTTGTGGGCTGTCTTCTTTCGCTGGTTGAAAGTACAGTAGGGAAAACTGACAAGCCCGGTATATTAGAATGTGCTCTACCAAAGCGATGTTCTAACACCCTAATCTTCAACACAATGAAAAAGATATTCGCATGCATTCTCTTCCTCCTTTTGACAGCATCATCACTGCTGGGGCAAACGCAAGCTCAGTACAAAGGAGTGATAAGAGGTGTGGTAAAGGACACAGATACAGGAGGTACACTGCCTGGAGCAACCATCATGGTTTTGGGGACCGATCCGGTACTGGGCACTGTAACTGACCCCGATGGAAAATTCACCATCAAAGAGGTAAATGTTGGAAGGCAAAGTCTCGGCATTTCATTTTTGGGCTATGAGCCGGTTACACTTAGCAACCTACTGGTAGGCACGGGTAAAGAGTTGTACCTGGAAATAGAGTTACGTGAATCGATAACAGCCCTGACCACCGTGGTGGTAACAGCCAGTGAAGACAATAGCGTTGCACTCAATGACATGGCAATAGTGAGTGCGCGCTCCTTTTCAGTAGAAGAAACCAAGCGATTTGCGGCAGGGGTTAGCGATCCTGCCAGGATGATTACCGCCTATGCCGGAGTATCTGGCAATGGTGGTGACGATGAAAATGGCATCGTCATTCGAGGCAACTCACCCAGGGGACTGTTATGGCGACTGGAAGGAATGGAAATTCCCAACCCCAATCACTTTGCCACAGAAGGTGCTTCCAGTGGTGCCATCAGCCTGCTCAGTGCCAATACCCTCTCTCGCTCCGATTTTTATACCGGTGCTTTCCCGGCTGAATTTGGCAATGCACTTTCAGGTGCTTTTGACATAGTGCTGAGAAATGGTAACAACGAGAAAAGTGAGAAGGCCTTTCAGGCAAGCGTTCTGGGACTTGAAGCCGCTTTGGAAGGGCCCATCAATGTCAATACCGGGGATTCCTATTTGGTCAACTACCGCTACTCTACCCTATCACTCTTCACCAAACTGGGTGTTAAGATTGTTGGAGAAGACCAGGAAACGGCTTATCAGGATGGCGCCTTTAAAGTATTCTTACCCTCAAAAAATGCTGGTGACTTCTCCTTTTATGGCATTGGTGGCAAGAGTACCGATGCTTTTAAACCTACAGGCGGACGTTACCGCGAAAGCACTGAGTCGGACATGGGGGTAATGGGCATGTCACACCTGCTCAGGCTCAACCCACGCACCAACCTAAAGAGCGGATTGGCCTATTCTGCCACCTCTACGAGAGGAATTACCACCGACCCTGACAGCAATGAGCCCTATGACTACACCGATAAAAAGGTCAAGACATTCTTAAGGGCCAGCACGCGCATTCGCACCAAATTCAACGCCCGTCATGTGCTGGAAAGCGGCCTTACTTACACTCAGTTGGCATACGATTTTAATGAAACGGAAACCAGTACTGAGGGTGGTGTCACTACTACCAGTCAATTCTTTGATCAGGACGGCAAGTCTTCTATGATGCAGGCCTATGTCAGTTGGCGTTACCGCATCACCGACAATCTTTCCCTGGTCAATGGTGCCCACCTACTCTACTTTAACCTAAACGACAACATGACCATTGAGCCTCGCTCAGCGTTGAGGTGGCAATTCAAAGAGAACCAGTCGCTCAGCCTTGGCTTTGGTATACACAGCCGCATAGAATCGTTGGAATATTACCTCGCCAACCTTACCGAAAACGGGGTTACCACTAATCCCAACCGGGATCTCGGCTTTACAAAGGCCCGACATTTCGTACTGGGTTATGATCGCAGCCTGGGCGCTAACTGGAACCTGAAGGCAGAAACTTACCTTCAAAAACTCTTCAATGTGCCGGTTAGCAGAGATATGGCCAATCCGTTTTCTTCTCTGCTACTTTCCGATGGATACATAGAAACACCCTTGGTAAATGAGGGTACTGGAACGAATTATGGCCTTGAGCTTACCCTCCAACGTTCTTTCAATAACAACTTTTACATGCTCTTTAGCGGCTCAGTGTATGAGGCCACTTACAAAGCCAGAGATGGGGTAAAACGTAATACGCCCTTTAATAGTAACTTTGGTATGAACCTGCTAACAGGAAAGGAGTTCGTCATTGGCAAGTCGGGGGAAAACCTGCTGGGGCTCAACTTGAGAGCTACCTGGGGTGGCAACAAACGCTTTATCCCTATCGACCTGGAGGCATCAAGACAAGAGGGCACCGAGGTATGGGACCAGAACAATGCTTATGCACAAAGACATCCAGACTTTTTCAAAGTAGATTTCCAGTTCAGCTATCGCATCAACAAGCCGAACAGCACCCATGAGTTCAGGCTGGAACTGCTAAACCTGACCAATCGTAGAAATGTGCGAGAGTCATTTTATAACGACAATATTCAAAACATTGAATTCGACTACCAAACCCGACTCATACCCGGGATTGGTTACAGAATTGAGTTTTAATACGGTGAATATGGTCTAAGCTTAGATATTTTGAGGTAAATGAAGCACTTAAAAGTGCTCCAATTTCTCTATAAGCGCTTAATGTTGAATTTGGTCCATTGGTAGGATTTACCTCCGCGCTCATTGATTAGACTCAACTGTTATAACCCAATTACCGATAATTGTAATGTGGCTGAGGGCCTAAAAAATTGATCAGATATGAAGAAATGGATTTTGTTGTTGATGTTTTTGACCACGGTTAAGGCAAGCGCCCAGAATGTAGAGCAAGACCGCTTTTGGTCTTTCTCTTACCTGGGTCACCTGGGCTTTCAACCAGGCCTAAGGGCTGGGCTGGAAATGCCTTTGATCAAACCTTGCCCTGAAAAAGGATTGCCTGATAATAACTGGATCATCCGACCTCAACTCGGCTTTTTCGCCAATCCCGGTGATGACCGACACATTATACTCAACACTGAGGTGGGCATCAAAAAGCCGCGAAAGGGCAAGAATAGCTACAGGACCTTCACCTTCGGGCTGGGCTACCTTAATCAATCCAAACTCAGGTCTACTTCCATCAACCTGGGCACAGGCAATACAGACAGCAAACAAAGAGTGAGCGACCACTTCCTTTTACCTACCATCAATTACGAATACGGATGGGCCACCCATAAAACCACGATTTGGTTTAGCAAACTGGGTCTGGGCCGTAGGCTGCTTGGTAGCAATGAAGATGCCTTGATGCTCTTTGTAGAACTGGGTATTAAACTTAAAACGAAAAAGAACTAGCCATGAATCGATCAGAATTTATGAAAACCTGCTCGGTGTTGGGCATCGGGGCATTGTTTCCTTCACTCGTCACCTCTTGTGGCTCTGAAGAAGACTTCTTTCCACAGTTTGAGAATAATTTCTCGGGCAAGGTGCTGATCATTGGCGCAGGTGCGGCCGGCATTACGGCTGGTTATGTGCTGAGTCAATACGGCATCGACTTTGAGATCATTGAAGCTTCATCAGTGTATGGTGG
>Ga0316204_10002096_pt1 | contig 47527 bp, 39 predicted proteins | sample 6monrhotite_MG_2_FD_205661 | JGI IMG/M metagenome (GOLD analysis project Ga0316204, IMG submission 205661) | Microbial mat bacterial communities from mineral coupon in-situ incubated in ocean water Damariscotta River, Maine, United States -... | ecosystem: Environmental > Aquatic > Marine >... | reverse complement strand
ACTAGATTTTCCTGAAACTGTGGTTCCTGCTATTACTTCTACTACAAAACATTGCTCGTAATTCTCTGTAGGAACAGTTATACATACATTATAAACATCTGGTGCTAAATTTTCAAATAGATAATTATTTGTAAAACTTTGAGTATCTGTAAAACTTGTATTAGTGCCATTTATAGTGGCTACATAATCGTGAGTTTCATTTGCGGTAATTAATAGTTGTCCATTGTTTTTGTCTGGACACGTTTCACTAGTTACCTGAATGTTGAAATTATTTTGTGGAAGCATAAAACATCCTGTTGCGTCTACTGTTGCTCCTGCTGTAGTATTTGGACACAAATCGTCTGCATTAGACACGCCATCATTGTCATCGTCTAATTGACTATCAGAACAACCACTAGCATCAACTGTTCCTCCTGTTGGTGTGTTCGGACATTGATCTACATTATTCATAACGCCATCATTATCATCGTCTAATTGGCTATCTGAACAACCACTAGCATTTACTGTTTCTCCTGTTGGTGTATTTGGACAAGTATCATCACTGTTTTGAACGCCATCATTATCATCATCTAATTGTCCATTTGAACAACCATTTGCATCTACTGTTTCTCCTGTTGGTGTGTTTGGACACAAATCATCTGCATCTAGGACTCCATCCCCATCACTATCCCCATTTGGTCTATCTGCAATAATTTTAAAACTATCTACTGTCCAACGAGTTGGGTTTCCATCTGAATAGTATTTAAAAGCAAAATAAACCGTTCCATTAATTCCACTTATATCAATATCACTAAATGTATAACTTTGCTCTGTGGAACTTCCATCAGGAGTTGGTATGGTAAGGTTTGGCACAACATTCCATGTATAATTTGCAGGATTACTTGAGCCATCAAAATTTGATGAGTAGACTAGTTCTAAAGGTGTAGTACCATACTTTTTATCTGCATAAAAACTTAATTTTTCACCAGTTTCAGAGTCAAAATTAATTGGATTTTTAGTAATTAACCAATCTTTACTTGGTACATCTTCTTGGTATCCATTAATTCCCATGGATCCAGAATTATTTTCTCCATAAATAGTTTCACATGCCCAATCTTTATTACTTGCTTCGCTATAAGTGAAAAAATTAGAATTGGCACAATCTTCAAAATCATCAACTAATAATATTTTTGGACCTTCTAAAGTTGTAACACTTAAAGCACTACTTTCTGCGGATAAATTAGACCAAGCGTCTCTAGCTTTAATAGTTACACTATAATTTGTATTAGGAGCTAAATTTGTTAAACTAGTAGTATTGGTAGTTGCTGTTTGCAAATATGTTCCATCCAAGTATATTAGATAATCGTAAACTCCAGTATTATCTGTAGAAGCTGTCCAATTTACATCAAATGAAGTATCCGTAACATTTGAAGCTACTAAATTTGTTGGAGTTGTTGGAGCTTCTGTATCAGAAGTTCCTCCCATATCCCATTTATCTTCCGCTACTAAACCTCCCCAAATTAAAGTTGCCAAATAAGGATTATCAATAAATGGATTTCTATTTTGTTGGATGCCAGCTAACACTTCGTTTTTAGTTGTTTCATAAGGAGAAACTGGATCTTCAACATTCCATTTTAAAAATAATTTAATCATATTTGGATCAACTGTTAACGTTGTTCCAAAACCAACATTTATTGGGAAACATTGAGTTTGTGAAATTTGAGAACCATCTCCGTGGTACATCATATACATATACATAACGGCACGTGCTACATCTCCTTTCCATTCATCTCCAGGATACCATCCGCCATTAGAAGATACAAGATGAGAAGTTCCACTTCCATCTGTAAATTTATTATTACTTCTAGTAGAATTTCTATCTTCATCAACAGCATGTAAATTATAAACGTCTGTCCCTGGACCTGGTGAATCTGTAACTAAAGCAGGTATTGCTAATGACTTAGCAAAAATATGCTCTCTATTCCATTTCCCTTCAACATAAGTTGCTCCTGCCATCTCTGTTTTTAATCGCGTTATATCTGTTGAATAAACACCATCTGTATCATCATAACCATATATTAAAAGTACTTTTGTATTGTCATTTGGGTCTTCATTCCCTGCTTGACAAGCGTCCCAAACATCCGTAGAAGAACTTGTGTATGGAATTCCTTGCTTTGTAGATTGTATTCTATCTGCTAATTCATTAAATAACGGCATTCCTGTTTTGGTTAAATCTAATCCGTTATAATACGATTGAATTTGCCCATAAAAAGGAGTTACAAATAAAAAAAACAGAGCTATAAAAAGTAGTTTTTTCACAATAACATAATTGTTTTAAATTAATTTTAAAAAATAAATAAGTATCCAAAAATAACAATTTTAATATTATTAGAGTATTAAATAACTTATTAATAACACAAACAAATTCATATATTTATCTAAAAAATTAATTTATAAATTAGTGTATTAATAAAATGATAACTATTTTTAATTCATTATTTTTGCCCCAACTAAAAACAAAAACTATTATGACAAAAATTATTCATTCGTATTGGGCTTATATTGTGCTAACAATACTTATAGTTGCCGTGTTAAATGCCTTAATTGGTTTATTATCGAAAAAAGAGTTTAAAGATAAAGATTTACGCATATCTTTATTTGCTTTAATTGCTACACATATTCAGCTAATACTTGGAGTTATTGCTTATTTTACTTCTGCTTATTTTAAAACTATGCAATCGGAAGGAATGGGTTATGTAATGAAAAACAGCGAACTACGTAAACCTTTAGTAGAACATCCAATGGCTATTATTATTGCTATTGCTCTTATTACTATTGGTTTTTCAAAACATAAAAAGAAAACTACTGATAATAGTAAATTTAAAACTATTTTTATCTATTATTTTATTGCCTTATTATTAATATTAGCAGTTATCCCTTGGCATAATTGGCTTTCTAATTAAATTTAAACGCCTATGTTTTTAACATAGGTTTTTTTATTATGAAAAAACTACTGTCATATCCTTTAACTATTATTTACTATTTCTTTTTTGGAATGGTATTAGTTATTTTTCATCCAATTCAATGGATAGCTTTTAAACTAGGCGGCTATAATGCGCATAAAAAGACGGTAGATTGGCTCAATTTTTTTGTTACAGGTTGTTTGTACATATTAGGAACAAAAGTTAGCTTTAACAATCCTTATAAGTTACCCGAAAATGCTCCTTTAATAATTGTTTCCAATCACCAAAGTATGAATGATATTCCTCCTTATTTTTGGTTTTTACGAAAATATCATCCAAAATTTGTTTCTAAAAAAGAACTAGGTAAAGGAATCCCAAGCGTTTCCATTAATTTAAGATTAGGAGGTTCATGTTTAATTGACAGAAAAGATCCAAAACAATCAATTGCTGCAATTATTAATTTTGCTAAGTATATTGAAAAAAATAATTATTCTGCAGTTATTTTCCCAGAAGGGACAAGAAGTAGAAATGGAGTTCCTAAACGTTTTTCTGAAAATGGATTAAAAATGTTAGTAAAAAAAGCTCCTTCAGCTTATGTAGTTCCTGTTTCAATAAATAATTCTTGGAAACTTTTAAAATACGGAGGCTTCCCTATGGAAATAGGCGTGCATTTATCTTTTGATGTTCACGAACCAATAAAAGCATCTAGCTTACCTTTTGAAGAATTATTTTCAAAAGTTGAAAAAGTTATAAAAAATAACGTAGGTTAGCGTCCACTAAACTAAAATCAAAAACATGTCTTTACACAATAAAAGGTTAGAAGTTATGCTTACCTTAGAAAAAAGCATAGACACATTTGTAAACAAATTTCTAATAACTCCCGAAAAAATTTGGCAACCTACCGATTTTTTACCTAACTCTCAAAACGATTCTTTTATAGAAGAAGTAAAAGAAATTCAAGAGCTATCTAAAGATTTAGATGATGATTTTTGGACCGTTTTAGTTGGGGATACAATAACTGAAGAAGCTTTACCAACTTACGAATCATGGTTGTTAGATATAGAAGGTATTTCGCAACATTCAAATAATAATGGAGATAATGGTTGGGCAAAATGGATACGCGCTTGGACTGGAGAAGAAAATAGACATGGGGATGTGCTAAATAAATATTTATATTTATCAGGTAGAGTAAATATGCGTGAAGTTGAAATTACCACACAACATTTAATAAGTGACGGATTTGATATTGGAACAGCTCGCGATCCATATAAAAACTTTGTTTACACCAGCTTCCAAGAATTAGCAACTTACATTTCTCATAATAATGTAGCCAAAATTGCTCGTAAAAACGGACATAAATTATTGGCTAAAATGTCCAAAATTATTGCTGGTGACGAAATGCGTCATCATTTAGCTTATACGGAATTTGTAAGACAAATTTTTCAATACGATCCTAGTGAAATGATGTTGGCTTTTCAACATATGATGAAACATAAAATTGTAATGCCAGCAATGCATCTTAGAGATTCAAATGGTGTAAAAGGAGATCTTTTTGATAAATTTTCTGTAATTGCACAACGTACCGGAGTTTATACAGGTTTTGATTATGTGGATATTATTAGCAAACTAAATACAACTTGGCAAATTGATAAAATTACTGGATTAACTTCTGAAGCTGAAAAAGCAAGAGATTATTTAATGAAATTACCAGAAAGAATGTATAAAATTACGGAACGGATTATTGTTCCGGATACAACTTATAAATTTAAATGGATGAATCCTTTATAGTAAATTCATCTTTAAATAATATTAAAAAGCCTTTCTAGTTTCAGAAAGGCTTTTTTTTAATTTTTAATTTCAAAGGAATCTTTATCCTTTAAAAAATTAAGTTTATTTCGTACTTCATCCATATTATTTTTATCTAAAGTTAGAATTACAGTGTCCTCTTCACCTAATTTAGTTTTTGAAATCTGCTCTCCTAAACAATCATAAGCTGCTGAATGACCATTATATTCAAAATTATTAGCGTCTTTTCCTACTCTATTAACTCCAACAACATAACTCATATTTTCAATAGCTCTAGCTTTTAACAATGCATCCCAAGCATTTATTCGTTGCTTTGGCCAATTCGCTACATAAAATAACAAATCATAATTTTCTGTATTTCTTGCAAAAACCGGAAAACGTAAATCGTAACAAATTTGCGGACAAATTTTCCAACCTTTTACGTTAAATATTTTCTTTTCTGTTCCAGCTTTATAAACTTTATCTTCGCCGGCTAAACTAAATAAATGTCGCTTATTATAAATTTCCACTTCTCCTGAAGGATGCACAAATAACAATCGATTAAAGTAATCTTCATTTTCTTTTATAATAACACTTCCTGTAATTACCGTATTTTTTAATGAAGCAAACTTTTTCATCCATTCTACAGTTTCTCCATGCATAGTTTCTGAAATATTTTCAGGCTGCATACTAAAACCCGTAGTAAACATTTCGGGTAAAATAATTAGGTCAACTTCTTCAGAAATAAGATTGATTTTCTGAGTAAATTTTTCCCTGTTTTCTTCTGCATTGTGCCAAATTAAATTGGATTGTATAAAGGCTACTTTTAAATTTTGCATAATATTTCTGCTGCTTTTTGTAAGGTTTCTTCCGTTTTAGCGAAACAAACTCGTAATACTTTGGTATCTAAATTTTGTTCATTAAAAACCGATATTGGTATGGTAGCAATTTTATTTTCTATTGTTAATCTTTTAGCAAAATCAAAATCGTTTTCATTGGTAATATTACTAAAGTTAAGTAATTGAAAATAAGTTCCGTTAGAAGGTATAAATTTAAACCTAGATTCCTTCATTAAATTTAAAAAGAAGTCTCTTTTTTGTTGATAGAAATCTCCTAAATTTAAATAATTCTGTTCATTTGTAATATACGTTGCCAAAGCAACTTGTGTTGGATGATGTACTGAAAATACATTAAACTGATGTACTTTTCTAAATTCAGAAGTTAAATAAGCTGGAGCGGCACAGTATCCCATTTTCCATCCAGTATTATGAAATGTTTTTCCGAAGGAAGCGATAATAAAAGTCCTTTCTTTTAAACCTGGATACAAACAAGCTGATTCGTGAGATTGATTATCGAAAATAATATGCTCGTAAACTTCATCGCTTATCAATAAAATATTGGTGTTTTTTAAAATATTTTCCAACTGTTGCATATCTTCTTTAGACAATACTTTCCCGGAAGGGTTATGAGGTGAGTTAATAATCACCATTCTTGTTTTGCTATTTATTAAGCTTTTAACTTCTTCCCAATTTATTTTAAAGCTTTCAGGATCTAATTGAATAGCTATGGGTTTTCCTCCAACTAATTCAACCGTTGGCTCATAACAATCATACGCTGGTTTAAAAATAATTACTTCATCATCCTTTTTTACAGTAGCAGTAATTGCGGTAAAAATTGCTTGAGTTCCGCCTGCAGTTATGGTAATTTCAGTTTCTGGATTATATTTTGCCTGATATAATTTTTTAAATTTTTCAGCAATTGCTTCACGTAAACCATAAACTCCTGGCATTGGAGCGTATTGATTATACCCATTTAGCATAGCTTTATTTACCAATTCAATTAAATGAGAATCACTTTTAAAGTCGGGAAATCCTTGTGATAAATTTAGAGCATTTTCTTTGTTAGCTAAACCGCTCATTATCGCAAAAATACTTGTTTTGCTATTAGGTAATTTCGAGAAGTTTTCTGAAAAAATTTTTGACATATTTTGAGACATTTAAGTATCAAAAGTACATATTTAATTAAAATTTATTGGTATTTTTAAATATCAATTAAAGAATTATGAATTATAAAAAAGCGCTGCTAGATGCACATCAAAGAATTTTACCATATATTCATCAAACTCCAATTTTAACTTCTCAATTATTAAATGATATTTCTGGCGCAGAAATCTATTTTAAATGCGAAAATTTTCAAAAAATGGGTGCTTTTAAAATGCGTGGAGCCTTAAATGCAATTCTTCAACTTTCCGATGCTGAAAAAGCTAAAGGAGTAGTAACGCACTCTTCTGGAAACTTTGCGCAAGCTGTTGCTTTAGCTTCAAAAATGTTAGGAATTACAGCTTATATTGTTATGCCAAAAAATGCTCCTAAAGTAAAAAAAGGAGCCGTTTTAGGTTATGGTGGAATTGTAATTGAAAGTGATTCTACACCTATTGCCCGAGAGTTAAAAGCAGATGAAGTTGTAAAAGAAAAAGAAGCTACATTTATACATCCATCTAATGATATTCCCGTAATTATTGGACAAGGAACTGCGGCTTTAGAATTATTGAATAAACAGCCTAATTTAGAAACTGTAGTTACTCCAGTTGGCGGAGGAGGCTTATTAAGCGGCACAGCATTAGCTGCTCATTTCTTCGGAAATAATTGTAAAGTTTATGCAGGAGAACCTAATGAAGCAAACGATGCTTTTCGTTCCTTACAAAGCGGAAAAATTGAAAGTAACAAAACTACCAATACCATAGCAGATGGTTTAAGAACTCAGTTAGGAAGTAATACTTTTCCTATTATTCAAAAATACGTTAATGAAATTATTTGTGTTTCTGAAGATGAAATAATAGTTGCTATGAAATTACTTTGGGAACGTTTAAAAATTGTAGTTGAGCCTTCTTCTGCTGTTGCTTTTGCTGCTGTATTAAAAAGAAAAGATATTTTTAAAAATAAAAAAATAGGTGTAATTTTATCTGGTGGAAATGTAGATTTAACTAACTTACCTTTCTAAATAAAGCTAACTAAAAATGAAAAATATTTGGAAAAAATACGCTCCTTATTTTATTGATTTTTGGCAATATTTAATAATTATCCTAATTTTTATAATTGCAGGAATTGTGTACGCAATTGTTAAATAAGTACCATTAAAATTAAAAGCCCAATTTCAATATTGAAACTGGGCTTTTTTATACTTAAATAAAAGGTTTATCTATTTTGGAACTATGTTAGCTTTTAAAAACTCTCTATTTAAACGAGCTATATTTTCTAAAGAAATACCTTTTGGACATTCCACTTCACATGCTCCAGTATTTGTACAGTTACCAAATCCTTCATTATCCATTTGATTAACCATATTTAAAACACGTTCTGTAGCTTCCACTTTACCTTGTGGTAAATATGCAAACTGAGATACTTTTGCAGAAACAAATAACATTGCGCTAGAGTTTTTACAAGTTGCAACACAAGCTCCACAACCAATACATTCTGCAGCATCAAATGCATCAGCTGCATCTTCTTTTGGAATAGGAATGGCATTTGCATCAGGAGCACCTCCTGTATTAAAAGAATTATAACCACCTGCTTGTTGAATACGTTCAAAAGCACTTCTATCTACAACTAAATCCTTTACAACAGGAAAAGCATTTGCTCTAAATGGCTCAATATAAATAGTTTGTCCATCTTTAAAAGAACGCATATATAATTGACAAGTAGTTACTAATTTTTTTGGTCCGTGAGCCTCTCCATTAATATATAATGAACATGTTCCACAAACACCTTCTCTACAATCATTATCAAATGAAATTGGTTCTTCATTTTTTTCAATTAAGTTTTGATTTAAAACATCTAACATTTCTAAAAAAGAAGTGTCTGACGAAATATCTGTAACTTTATATTCTTTCATGCTCCCTTGAGCATTGGCATTATCTTGACGCCATATATTTAAAGTAAAATCCATATACTATATTTTTTACTTGTAATTATTTATAATTACGTTGTTTTAATTCTATTGCGTTAAAGGTTAATTCCTCTTTATGAAGTTTAGGCTCTTTGCCTTCTCCCATATATTCCCAAGCAGCTACATATGTAAATTCTTCATCATTACGTTTAGCTTCGCCTTTTTGAGGTCCATCTAGTTCAACTGATTCTTCTCTATAATGTGCTCCACAACTTTCTTTTCTGTTTAAAGCATCAATTGCCATTAATTCAGCTAATTCTAAAAAGTCTGCAACACGAATAGCTTTTTCCAATTCATTATTAAATTGATCTGGTTTTCCAGTAACACGAACATCTTTCCAAAAATCATCACGTAAAGCTTTAATTTCCTCAATTGCTTCTGTTAATCCTTTTTCATTACGTGCTAAACCTACTTTATCCCACATAATTTTTCCTAATTTTTTATGGAAATGATCAACAGATTTGGTTCCGTTAACAGCAAATAATTTTTCAATTAAACCACTAACCTCCTTTTCTGCTTCATCAAATTCAGGAGTATTTGTAGAAATTGGTCCTGTATGAATATCATTACTTAAATAATTTGATATAGTTGCTGGTAAAACAAAATAACCATCACATAAACATTGCATTAAAGAAGAAGCTCCCAAACGATTTGCTCCGTGATCAGAGAAATTAGCTTCTCCAATAGAATATAAACCTGGTACAGTTGTCATAGTTTCGTAATCTACCCAAGTTCCTCCCATAGTATAATGTGAAGCTGGATAAATCATCATTGGTGTTTTATAAGGATTATCGCCTGTTATATTTTCATACATATCAAACAAGTTACCATAACGCTCTTTAACCACGTCATTTCCTAACCTTTTAATTGCGTCTTCAAAATCTAAATAAACTGCGTAACCTGCTTTATTTACACCATAACCTGCATCGCAACGTTCTTTTGCCGCTCTTGAAGCTACATCTCTAGGAACTAAGTTTCCAAATGCTGGATAACGACGTTCTAGATAATAATCTCTATTTTCTTCTGCAATTTCAGTTGGTTTTAGTTTGCCTTCACGAATTGCTTTTACATCTTCAATATTTTTTGGTACCCAAATTCGCCCATCATTTCTTAAAGATTCCGACATTAAAGTTAATTTACTTTGATGCTCTCCCGAAACTGGAATACAAGTTGGATGAATTTGTGTATAACAAGGATTAGCAAAATACGCTCCTTTTTTATAAATTTTCCAAGCAGCTGTTGCATTACAATTCATTGCATTAGTAGATAAAAAGAATACATTTCCATATCCACCAGAAGCAATAACTACAGCATGTGCTCCAAATCGTTCAATTTTACCTGTAACTAAATCTCGTGCAATAATTCCACGTGCTTTCCCATCAACAATTACCACATCCAACATTTCGTGGCGACTGTATGATTTTACTTTCCCTCCTTTTATTTGGCGATTCATAGAACTATAAGCACCTAACAAAAGTTGTTGCCCTGTTGCTCCAGAAGCATAAAATGTTCTTGAAACTTGTGCTCCACCAAATGAACGGTTTGCTAAAGTTCCGCCATATTCACGTGCAAAAGGAACTCCTTGTGCCACACATTGGTCAATAATATTTCCACTTAACTGTGCTAAACGATAAACGTTTTCTTCTCGTCCACGATAATCTCCACCTTTTACGGTGTCATAAAACAATCTATAATCACTATCATTATCATTTTGATAATTTTTTGAAGCATTTATTCCTCCTTGTGCTGCAATTGAGTGAGCACGACGAGGACTATCTTGAAAATAAAAAACTTTTACATTGTAACCAGCTTCGCCAAGTGTAGCTGCAGCAGCTCCTCCTGCAAGTCCTGATCCAATAATAATTACGTCTAATTTTCTACGATTAGAAGGATTTACCAAGTTTGTATGAGCTTTATAGTTCTCCCATTTTTCGGCAATTGGTCCTTCTGGTATTTTTGAGTTTAATTTTGTCATAATTTTTTTTAATCTTTTAATTATTTAAAGAAAAAATAAACTGCTATAGCTGAAAAACCAATAGCAATTAAAATACTAAAGCCTATTCCTGTATTTTTAATACACGCCTTGTATTTATTATAATTGGTTCCTGTACTTTGAAAAGCAGATTGAAAACCATGGCTTAAATGAATGCCTAATAACACAAATGCAATTACATAAATTGCGGTGTATAAAGGAGATTTAAAAAGGTTAGTTACCAAATCATAATCGGTAGCAAAACCTCCTTTAGCATTAAATTTTAATTGAATAAAAAAATCTTTTAAATGTAAAATTAAAAAAAGTAAAACTAAAATTCCTGTTACTATCATATTTCTAGAAGAAAATGAAGAATTTTCAGATGGTTTATTAACTACATATTTTACTGACCTTGCAGACTTGTTTTTAAGTTCCAAAGTAATTCCTTGAATTATATGCAAAATAAAACCTGCAGCTAAAATATACTGCATTACTTGTATTACACCATTAGTAGCCATAAATTCAGAAGCCTCGTTAAATGCGTTTGGCCCCCAAAATAAAGATAAATTAATACCAAGATGTACAATTAAAAAGATTATTAAGAAGAACCCAGTAAGTGACATTACTATCTTTCTTCCAATAGATGACGTTAAAAATTTGTTCATATTATTATACTTTTTTGAGGGTAACAAATATATACATTTGAATTAAGGTTTTTAGAATCTTCAAAAAATTATATCCTTAATTTAGATTGATTATAAATAAATACACCTAAAATAGAATCTGACAAATGTCATTCTTAAAAACACTACCCTATTTTACCTTTAACAAATCAACTTAAATAATTAGCCTTATGGCATTTAAAAAAGGACTATTCAAAACATCGGTTGGACGCAAAAACTTGATGGCGTTTACTGGGCTATTCATTATCTTTTTCCTTATAATTCACCTTATAGGGAATCTTATTTTAGTTATTCCCGATTCATTTTTTCCAATAGAATTTTGGAATAATGTTGCAAACGTACATGATATGTATAATGCATATTCTCACTTTTTGGTTCACTTTTGGCCTGTAACAATTGTTGCATACATTTTATATGCTGCTATAATTATACACATTATTGATGCGCTGTTAATTACGCTCCAAAATAAAAAATCTAAAGGAGAAAAATATATGGTTACAGACACTTCTACAAGCACATGGTATTCAAGAAACATGGGGATTTTAGGAATTATAATTGGAATTTTTATTGTATTACATATGGCTCAGTTTTGGTTACAATATAAAGTGCTAAAAATAGAACACGATTTATATCATTTGGTACTTGCAACTTTTAAAGTTTGGTGGTACGTACTTATTTATGAAATAGGAATTATTGCTTTAGGCTTTCATTTAGTGCATGGAATAGAAAGTGCACACAGATCTTTAGGTGTTTATCATAAAAAAATAATGAAAGCTATTGAACTTATAGCTCTTTACTTTAGTTTAGTTATGGCAATTTTATTTGCTATTATTCCTATTATTCTTTACTTCAAATAAAATAAAATTATGGCTCTTAACGCAAAAATTCCGGAAGGACCTTTAAAAGATAAATGGCAAAATTACCTTGCTAAAACCCATATTGTAAATCCTGCCAATAGAAAAAAACTAGATGTTATAGTTGTTGGTGGTGGTTTATCTGGCGGTGGCGCTGCAGCATCTTTAGCTGAACTAGGCTACAATGTAAAAGTTTTCTTTTTTCAAGATTCCGCTCGTAGATCACATTCTGTAGCTGCTCAAGGAGGAGTAAACGCTGCAAAAAATTATAAAAATGATGGAGATAATGTTTATAGAATGTTCTATGATACCATTAAAGGTGGAGATTTCCGATCACGAGAAGCCAATGTTTATAGAATGGCTGAAGTTTCTGTAGATTTAATTGACCATATGGTAGCTCAAGGAGTTCCTTTTGGTAGAGAATATAGTGGTTATTTAAGTAATCGTTCGTTTGGTGGCGTATTAGTTTCGCGTACTTTTTATGCTCGTGGACAAACTGGTCAACAATTATTAATGGCCACTTACCAAGCAATGATGAAACAAGTTAAGGTAGGAAAACTAAAACAATATAATAGGCATGAAATTTTAGATATTGTTGTTGTTAATGGTAAAGCCCGTGGAATTATTGCTCGTAATTTAGATACCGGAGAAATTGAACGCCATGCTGCACATGCAGTTGTTTTTGGAACTGGTGGTTTTGGTAAAATATTCTATTTATCCACTTTAGCAATGAATTCTAACGGTTCTGCAAATTGGCGAGCCCATAAAAAAGGAGCCTATTTTGCAAACCCATCTTGGACTCAAATTCACCCAACAGCTTTACCGCAAGCAGGAGAACATCAATCTAAACTAACTTTAATGTCGGAATCTTTAAGAAATGATGGACGAATTTGGGTTCCTAAAAAGAAAGACGAAACAAGAGCTCCAGGAGATATTCCTGAGGAAGATAGAGATTATTACCTAGAACGTCGTTATCCAGCATTTGGAAACCTAGTTCCTAGAGATGTAGCTTCTCGCGCAGCTAAAGAAAGAATGGATGCCGGTCATGGTGTTGGGCCTTTAAAAAATGCTGTGTATCTTGATTTTAAGACTGCCATTGATAAACTAGGAATAGAAACCATAAAAGAACGTTATGGTAATTTATTTACAATGTATGAAAAAATTACAGCTATAAATGCTTATAAAGAACCAATGAAAATATCTCCTGCTGCTCACTTTTCTATGGGTGGACTATGGGTGGATTATGAATTGCAAACTACAATTCCTGGATTATTTGCTGTTGGCGAAGCTAATTTTGCAGACCACGGAGCAAATCGTTTAGGAGCAAATTCGCTTTTACAAGCTTCAGTAGATGGTAACTTTATTTTACCTAACACTATTTCTAATTATTTATCTGATGAAATTCGAACTGGAAAAATATCAACGGATAGCCCCGAATTTGAAGAAGCCGAAAAAGCAGTAAAACAACAAGTAGAAAAAATATTAGCTATTAAAGGAACTATGCCTGTAGATAAAATTCACAGACGCTTAGGTAAAATTATGTTCAAAGAAGTAGCAATGTCTAGAAACGAAAAAGGATTAAAATGGGCAATAGAAGAAATTAAAAAACTTCGCAAAGAATTTTGGGAAAACGTAGCTGTTCCTGGAGATCAAAATGGCCCTAATTCTGAATTAGAAAAAGCAGGACGTTTAGCTGACTATTTAGAAATAGCAGAGCTAATGGCAGTTGATGCCTTAAACAGAAAAGAAAGTTGTGGAGCACATTTCCGAGAAGATTTTCAAACTGAAGATGGAGAAGCCATGCGTGATGATGAAAACTTTATGTATTCATCCGCTTGGGAATGGATAAATGGCGAAAATTGGAAATTACACAAAGAACCATTAGAATTCACTGAAGTTAAACCAACGGTTCGCTCCTATAAATAAATTTAAGATTATGAAACTTACACTTAAAATATGGCGACAAGAAAATGCCAAAACAAAAGGTAAAATGGTGACTTATGAAATGTCTGATTTAAGTCAGGACATGTCATTTTTAGAGATGTTAGACGTTTTAAATGAGTCATTGGCGATTAAAGGAGAACGAGTTATTGAATTTGATCATGATTGTCGCGAAGGTATTTGTGGACAATGTTCTTTAGTAATAAATGGACAAGCTCATGGTCCTGAATCACACTACACCACATGTCAAACTCACTTAAGGTCTTTTAATGATGGTGATACTTTATATATTGAACCTTTTAGGGCAAATTCATTTCCGGTTATTAGAGATTTAAAAGTAGATCGTAGCAGTATGGATCGTATTATTCAAGCTGGAGGTTATATTTCCTCTTTCACAGGAATGGCTCCGGAAGCAAATGCTATTCCTATTCACCATGATATTGCAGAGAGTGCTTTTGATAGTGCCGCATGTATTGGCTGTGGTGCTTGTGTAGCAACTTGTAAAAATTCATCGGCCGCTTTATTTGTATCCGCTAAAATAAGTCATTTAGCAAAATTACCTCAGGGGAAAATAGAACGCGAAGAACGTGTTCAATGGATGGTAAATGCGCATGATGACGAAGGTTTTGGTAGTTGTACAAATACTGGTGCTTGTGCAATGGTATGCCCTCAAGAAGTACAATTAATTGATATTACACGTATGAATTTTGAGTACAATAGAGCTGTTTGTCATTCAAAAGAATAACATATAATTATTTGCATGATAAAAATGGGTTTCTACTTAAAACAGAAACCCATTTTTTATATGTAATATTTTTACTTTGCTTATCCTTGTATTTTTCATAAATTTAAAAATTCCTAAAATTTCAAATAATGAAAAAACTAACCTTACTTACAATATTTATTTCAGCAATTGCTTTTTCACAACAATTTGATGTATCTAAATTTAAAGACATTAAAACACGATCTATTGGACCGGCAGGTATGAGTGGTAGAATTACAGCCATAGATGCGGTCACAAATAACCCAGATATTATTTATGTAGGTTCTGCATCAGGAGGTTTATGGAAATCAGAAAGTGGAGGTGTTGATTGGAAACCAATTTTTGATAAATATGGACCAATGTCTATTGGAGCTGTTGCTATTCAGCAAAGTAACCCAGATGTTATTTGGGTTGGAACTGGAGAAGGAAACCCAAGAAATAGCGTTTCAGGCGGTTTAGGTTTGTACAAAAGTTTAGATGCTGGAAAAACTTGGAAATTAGTTGGGTTAGAAAAAACAAGAAATATTCAAAGAATTATAATTGACAAAGTAAATCCTGATATTGTTTATGTTGGTGCTATTGGTTCTTCTTGGGGCGAAAACCCTGAACGCGGTGTTTTTAAAACAACTGACGGAGGAAAAACTTGGACAAAATCATTGTTTGTAAACAATAAAACTGGTTGTGCCGATTTGGTGGTTGATCCAAACAATCCAAATAAACTACTAGCTGCAATGTGGGAACATCAACGAAAACCATGGACTTTTACTTCTGGAGGAGAAGGTTCTGGAATTTATTTAACCTATGATGGAGGTGAAAACTGGAAAAAATTAACCGATAAAAATGGCTTGCCAGAAGGTAATTTAGGAAGAATTGGATTAGCTATAGCGCCTAGCAATTCTAATATTTCATATGCTTTGGTTGAAGCTAAAAAAAATGCATTATATAAATCAGAAGATGGTGGAGAAAACTGGAAAAAAGTAAATGATAAACCAAGCGGAAGAGGTAAAGGAGGAATTGGAAACAGACCTTTTTATTATTCTCATATTTATGTAGATCCAATTAATGAAAATAGACTTTATACTATTTTTACTTATGTAAATGTAAGTGATGATGGTGGTAAAACCTTTAAACAACTAATGCCTGCTTATAATTCTACTAAAGGAGTTCATCCTGATCATCATGCTTGGTGGATTCACCCTAAAGATCCTTCCTTTATGATAGATGGGAATGATGGTGGGCTAAACATAACACACAATAAAGGTAAAACTTGGCGTTTTGTGGAAAATTTACCTGTAGGTCAATTTTATCATATAAATGTAGATAACGATTTTCCGTATAACGTATACGGCGGAATGCAAGATAATGGTTCTTGGGGCGGACCTGCTTATGTTTTAAAAGCTCAAGGAATTAGAAATTCGTATTGGCAAGAACTTATGTTTGGCGATGGTTTTGATGTTATCCCAGATCCTTCTAATTCACAATACGGTTATGCGATGTCTCAAGAAGGGTATGTTGGCAGATACAACAAAAAAACAGGCTATGCAAAAATGATTAGACCAACACATCCAAATCCAGATGTAAAACTTCGATTTAACTGGAATGCAGCTATAGCAATGGATCCAATAGATAAAAAAACTATCTATTTTGGAAGCCAGTTTGTTCATAAATCTACCGATAAAGGGTATACTTGGCAAATTATTTCTCCAGATTTAACTACCAATAATAAAGAACAACAAAAGCAATTTGAAAGTGGTGGATTAACTATGGATGCTACTGGAGCTGAAAACCATTGTACTATTTTAGCTATTGAACCAAGCACTTTGGATGAAAATTTAATTTGGGTTGGCACAGATGATGGAAATGTTCAACTAACACTAAATGGAGGAAAAACTTGGACCAATATTACTAAAAATATAAAAGGAATGCCTAAAGGAAGTTGGGTTCCACAAATAAGAGCTTCAAAATTTAACAAAGGAGAAGCTTATGTTATAGTAAATAATTACAGACAATTTGACTTTAAGCCTTACCTATTTAGAACTCGTGATTATGGAAAAACTTGGGAAAATATATTAAAAGAGAAGCCTGAATCTTTTGGGTATGCACATGCAATTATACAAGATATAGAAGAACCTAAACTACTTTTTTTAGGAACTGAATTTGGATTATATATTAGTATTGACGAAGGAAAAACATGGACAAAATGGACTAATAATTTTCCAACCGTTTCTACCATGGATCTAGCCATTCAACCAAGAGAACAAGATTTGGTTATTGGTACTTTTGGCCGATCTATTTATATTTTAGATGATATTCGTCCATTTAGAGCTTTGGCTAAAGAAGGAAATCAATTGTTGAATAAACCTTTACAATTGTTTACACCTCCTAAAGCATTCATTACACAAAACCAACAACCATCAGGCACTCGTTTTGGGGCTAATGCTATTTTTAATGGAGATAATAGAAAAAAAGGAGTTATGATTACTTATAGTATAAATAAACCTGAAACTAAAAAAGATAGTAAACCTTTAGCTAAAAAGAAATTAAAAAAAGATAGTAAAACAACTTCCATAAAATCAGAGAAACCTGAAGTGAAATTTGATACCCTTTTCTTTCAAGTTTTTAATGATAAAAATGAGCTAATTAGAAGTATAAATAGAAAAGCTCCTAAAGAAAATGGTGTGCACAGAATGTATTGGCATTTTGAAGAAAATGGTAATAGAGGCCCATCAAGAAGAAAAGTTAAAAAGAACAGTAATTTACCTTCAGGTGTTACGGTTTTACCAGGAAATTATACCATTAAACTTCATTTTGGAAATCAAACTGCAACTCAAAAAATAACTGTAGACTACGATCCAAGAGTAAACATGTCACTAGCTGTTTTACAAAGTAAATACAATTTGTTAAAACAATTAGACGCTAAATTAGGTATTGCAGGAGAAGCTACGCAACGATTACTTGTATCTAAAGAGATTGTAAAGGATTATCAAAAGAGAATTAAAGCACAACATAATAAAGAGAAATTTAAAGAATTATTAAAATCACATACTAAAATTCTAAAAGAAATAGATGGATTACTTGATGATATGCTTGGTAAAGAAGATAAGCGACAAGGTATAACTGCAACAGAGTTTCCTAGTAATATTTCCTATTTATATATGGCAAGTAGTTATGTAAACTCCTTATTGCAAAAACCTGGACCAACTGAAATTACTTTAGTTAAAAATGCTAATAAAAAAGTTGGAGATGTTGTTTCTAAAATCAATAAATTTTATGAAACAGATTGGGTGAATTATCAAAAATCTGTAGAAAATTTAAAATTATCTCCATTTAAAAAACAAGAGGAACTAAAATATTAAAAAGTGTTTATCACTTCAAAATACCCGTAAAGAAAAACTTTACGGGTATTTTTATTTTATTTCGAAAGATTTTTCAGTGCTTTTTATAGCGTCTAAAATTTTAATTATGTAATTTCCTTTCGGTAAATAATATTTATCATTTTTTGCTTTTTTCACTTCCACATCATTTTTTGAAAAATAAGTATTCACTGTTTTTTCTGAAATACTCAAATCATAATTTGTATAATTAAATCCAGCACTTGCAACAGTATTATATTTTTTAAGAAGTGTTTTATCTTTTGATAAAATTTCAACCGAATAAATACCATCTTTTGCAACATAAAATGGTATAGTTAGTTTTGGAGTAGTTGGCTTTAACCATTTATTCCAAGAACTTCCCCAGTAAGAAGAAAACTTAATAGAAGGAATATCAAAAATTACAATTCCTTTACCTTTTGCTTCCTTATATTTTTGCAAAGGAGCAATATTAGCTTTGTAAATAGAACGTCCGTGAGTTCCTATTACCAAATCTTTTGCTTCCTTTTGAATTACTAAATCATGAACAGGAATTGTAGGAATTCCATCGGTAAATTGCTGCCAATTTTCACCTTTGTTAAACGAAACATATACGCCGTTATCGGTACCGATATATAATATATTTTCATCGGTTGGATCTTCTTTAATTACGTTTACAGATGAATTTGGTAAATTACTTTGGATATTTTTCCATGTTTTCCCTTTGTTTTCACTTACAAACACATAAGGTTTAAAATCATCATTTCTATAACCATTTAAAGTTACGTAAACACGATCTTTATTATGTTGTGAAGCTATTACTCGGCTAACCCATAAATTTTGAGGTAAATCATCAGAAATTCTTTGCCAAGAACCTCCTCCATCTACCGTTAGCTGCACGTAACCATCGTCGCTTCCTGTATAAATTAATCCAAACTGAAAAGGACTTTCAGAAATTGTGGTTAGTGTTCCAAAAGGAACATTTCCTTTTTTACCTCCTGCGGTTAAGTCTTTAGAAATAACTTGAAAAGTTTCGCCTTTATCCATAGATCGCAACAATTTATTTGCCCCCATATATAAAATATCTTGATTATGTGGAGATAATAAAATTGGTGCTTGCCAATTATAACGATATGGTGTATCGCCTAATTCATGCTTTGGATGAATATCTATTTCTTTGTTGGTTTTTAAATTCTTTTGGTAATAATATCCAAATTGAGAACCTGCATAAACTATATCATTATCTCTATTATCAATTTGAACTTGCATACCATCACCTCCACCAATCATTTTATAAGGATAACTTCCTGTGCTTTCCCAGTTTTTTGAGTTTTTATAATTGCTTGGTCCGTACCATACACCATTATCTTGTAAACCTCCGTAAACATTATATGGCTTTTTAGCATCTACATTTACGGAATAAAATTGTCCAACGGACGGAGCATTGTTTTTAGTCCAGTTTTCGCCATCGTCGTAACTTATATTAACACCTCCATCATTACCATCAATTAAATGTCCTTTTAAGTTTGAATCCACCCAAATAACATGATGATCAGCATGTACATTTTCTTTATTTATAGAAGTAAATGTTTTACCACCATCTTCAGATTTTAATAAAGGAACTCCAGCAATGTAAAGCTTATTTTGGTTAGAAGTGTTTACACCAATGGTTCCAAAGTAATAGCCATACGAACTATAAATATCATCTAAATAATTTTTATGCGTTTTTACCCATGTTTTGCCACCGTTTATTGATTTGTACAATTCTGCGCCAATAACTTCAGAATTTAACAATACATAATTTGCATCTTCTAAATAACTAGCTAAATCTTTTGGAATAATTTTCCCTTTTTTAATTTCTTCTTTAACCGATATTGCTGTGTATTTTTTATTAAAATTGTTTTCTTTTAAATAATTAGCAAGTTTTTTATTGTCTAATTTTATAAATTCTTCTTTAGACATTTTTTTGAAGTCGTCTTTTTGTAAACCTACTTTTTTCTTCTTTTTAGTTATTGGTCGTAAATTTTGGTTATCTAATAAAGCGTACACAATATTATCATTAAAAGTTGCTAAACCAATTCGTCCAACTCCTTTGCCTGTTGGAAAACCACTTTTTTTGGTGCTAATTTTATTCCACGTATTTCCGGCATCTGTACTTTTGTAAATTCCTGAATTTTCTCCGCTTCCTTTAAAACTCCATGCTTTTCTTTCTCTTTCCCAAGAAGCTGCATATAAAATATTTGGATTTGTTGGAGATTGACTAATATCAATTACTCCGGTATTTTCATCAATAAATAAAACATTTTGCCATGTTTTACCGCCATCCATAGTTTTATAAATACCTCGTTCTTTATTTGGTGTGTATAAATGCCCAATTACTCCAACAATTACTTCATTTGGATTATTTTTATTAATAATTATTTTACCAATATGCTGCGAATCTTTTAAGCCAACATTTTTCCATGTTTCACCATTATCAATACTTTTTAAAACACCAATACCAGCATAAGATGAACGTGATGAATTACTTTCACCTGTTCCAATCCAAATAGTTTTATTTTTCCAATCTACTGCTACGGCACCCATATTTTGTGTAGGGGCATTATTAGTAACACATGTAAAAGTTGTTCCATTATTTTTAGTGTACCATAATCCGCCAGAAGCGTAGGCCGCATAAAATTCAGTTGTGTTATTTGGGTTTATTGCTACACTTACAATTCTTCCACTCATTATGGTTGGACCAATATTAGTAAATGGAACATTTTGAACAATATTTGTTTGTGAATTACTGTTGTAAACAATAAATAATGTTAAGACTAGAAAGAATATTTTTTTCATTTTTGAAGATATAAAACAATTACTATTACGCTTGTTCTTCAAATTTAAAAATAATTAAGGATATTATTGTGTATTTGTATTAAATAGTGCTTTGATTTAATACTAAAAAAGGTGTTTTATTAGTGTAATTTAAATTTGAACTGTTTGGTCTAAAAATTAATTGTTCAATTAAATTTAAATTTTTGGCTGCAGTAATAATTAAATCTGCTTTAATTTCTTTAACAAAATCATCTAATGAAACCGCTAAATTATTATTAATTTTTTCGCTAAAACTATGAGAAACATTTTTAAAATAATCATGCAAAGTTTCTTTATTCCATTGCTGATCATTATTTAATGGTTTTTCGGCTTTTGTAAGATATAAAAAACTAAATTTTGAGTTTTTAAAAGGTGTGTTTTCTCTTAAATCATAAGTTATTTTTGCTTCTAAAAAGTTCGTAAATTCTGTTGCAAATACCACTTCATTATAACCCGAATAACTTGCTGTATTAGGAACTACCATTATATCGCAAGGAACTTTAGTAATCAATTCTTCTGAAATATGGTTATTATTTTTAATATTTTTTGATGTTAAATCATTAGTTCCTATAATAATTAAATCGATATTATTTTCTTTTAATTGTGCTTTTGTAGCTGTAATAATATTTTTAGCTTCTTTAATAATATTAAAAGTATGTTTTTTATTAGTGGAAGTATTTTTTATTTCGTTTAATAATGAATCCAAATTATCATTAGCATCAACTCTTTCCTCCGTATTAAAATATTCATTTTCTTTACTTAAAGTTTTTAAAATAAAAAAATTAATAGTTTTATCTTTAAAAAGATCTAGCGCATAACTAATTGAATTCCAAGAGTTATCAGAAAAATCCGTTAATATTAAAATGTTCTTCATGTATATAAATTACATGCAAACATATAGAAAGGCCTATTAACTTTTTATGACAGAAATCAGTTTAGTATAAGATAAATTTTATATAGGCTAACGTTAGTATATGGCTTCTAACTTTTTAAGGTTAAGAATTCTAATATTTCTTCCTTCTATTTCTAAAATACCTTCTTTTTTAAAATTAGTTAGTGTTCTAATTAAACTTTCGGTTGCAACACCTGCAACACTTGCCAAATCGCGCCTAGAAATATTAATATTATCGGTTGGTCTATACGCCATTTTATTAGCGAATTTTATAATAGTTTTTGCAGTTTTTCGTCTAATTGAACTATATGCCATTTGCATAAGTTGTTCTTTAACTTCTGTTAAATTTTCATTTATAAATTTTAATATTTGAAGATATAAAACATGGTTGGTTTCTAAAATTTTTATTAAAGTGTTTTTGGCAATATATACTACTTCTGTTTTTCCCATTGACATAACTGCTTCATAGTTTGGCATATTATCTGAAGCTATTGAAAAACCGAAAAAATCATCATCTTTAAATATGTTTAAAATAAGTTCTTTACCAAATTCATCTGTTCTAAAGCTTTTAACGTTTCCTTTATAAATTAGATAAACGTTATTACAAAACTGACCTTCTCTATAAATTAATTCTCCCTTTTCGTATACTTTAGTTGTTCCAAAATCGCAAAAATAATTTTTTAATTCATCAATAGAATTAATATTATTATAATTGTTTTCGTCCTTATTAACTTCTTCATTTTTAGCTTCTTTTTCTCTTTCTTTTAATAACTCAGCTTTTGCTAATCTGCTTTCAATAGCGCTAATTAGCAATTCTTCATTAACTGGTTTGGTTAAATAATCATCTGCACCTAAATCCATCCCTTTTCTAACTTCTGCCATTTCAGTTTTTGCAGACATAAAAATAAACGGAATCCGCTGTGTTTTTGCGTTTGAGCTTAAAATTTCTAATACTTGATATCCATCCATTTCTGGCATCATAATATCGCAAATAATTAAATCAGGCATAACTAATTTTGCTAGTTCTACGCCTTTTTCTCCATTAGCTGCAGTAACCACTTCATAACTTTCTAACTCAAGTATTTCAGCTGTGGTTTCGCGTAAAGTGGTATCGTCTTCAATTAATAATATTCTTTTCATTATTCTTTAATTAGTGGTAATTTAATGGTAAAAGTAGTTCCTAAATTTTTAGCGCTTATAAAAGATATGTCTCCGCCAAATTTATCTACATGACCTTTTACAATATTTAATCCAATTCCTGTTCCTTGTAGTGTAAGTGCATTTTCGGCTCTAAAATATCTTTCAAAAATATGGTTTTGTTCTTCTATTGGAATTCCTATTCCTTCATCTCTAATTTGCATAATTAACCAATTATCTTTTACCTTAATTTCAATGCCTATTGTACTATTTTCGGAGGAATATTTAATTGCATTGTGCAGTAAATTTGACATTATTAGTTCAATTATTTTTTCATCATGATACAAATCTATTTCATCAATGTTTTTAGGATAAATTATTCGCTGACCTATTTTTAATAATAAGTTAGCGTTATATATAACTTCATTTACTACTTTACTTAGTTTGAAATGGCTGAATTTATAATTTACTTTTCCGGAATCTAATCTTTCAATAGATAAAAATTCGGTTAAAATTCTATTTAAATAATCAACTTTGTTTTTTATTGTGCTTAAATGCTTTTCTCTATTAGGTTGCATTTCGGATTTTGTATACTTCCCTATTAATATGGCTGCATTTAATATACCGCTTAGTGGCGTTTTGAATTCATGAGAAACTAACGATAAAAATTTTGTTTTTAACTCATTTAATTCTTTTTCTTTTTTTAAAGCCTTTTTAAGTTTTGCTTCGGCTTTATTTCTTTTTTTAATTTCTTCTTTTAAATCGTCAACCGTTTTGTTTAACTCATTTGTTCTAACACCAATTTTTTTTTCTAAATCTGCATTTAAATTTATAATTTTTAACTCGGCTTCTTTTCTTATGGTAATATCTATTACCATAGCCATTACATACTTTTTATTATCAAACTCAAATGGGTTTAAACCAACTTCAACTGGAATTTGTTTCCCACTTTTATGTGCTCCAAACAAATCTCTATTTTGTCCCATTTGTCTTTGAGAGGAATGTTGATAGTAATTTTTAAAATGAGAATCGTGATTTTTATGGGAACTTTTAGGGACTAAAACGCTTAATGGTTTATGCATTAGCTCTTTTTTAGAGTAGCCAAACATTTTTTCTGCGGCAGAGTTTGTTATTATAATAGTCTGATTTTCATCGACTACCACAACCCCTTCTGCAACTGCTTCAAATAAAACATTAAAAACGTATTCGTTTTCGTAAAATGGATTAGACAATCGTATTTTTTTTTAGTTAATAGTATTTTCGAAATTAATAAAAATATTAGAATGTATAACTATTAAATTTCATAGTTTTTTGCCAAAAAAAATTAATATGTTTTGGTCATAAATTTATCCACTACAATAATGAAGTCTGCCAAATTTTTATTTTCTTTCGTGAATTTTTTAACATTTTGTTGTTCTACTATGCTAATTGTTTTAACATTAAGTTCTGGATTTGCTTTTTTTAAATACCAATAAATACCTTCAAAATTATCAGAATGATAAGATCCATTATAATGAATAAAAACTGAATTGTTTTTTAAATTTTTTAATAAAAAATAAGCCATAGTAGCATCTTTAATAGCTTGTGCTTTAGGTAAATTATCACCTCCATGACCGCCCATCATCGCTTTCATTTTAACATAACCCGGCAAATTGGCATCATAATTAATTGGTAAAGGAGCAAGCAATCCACAATTTTTCATTTTTAGGTAAACTGCTTAATGCTAAAAAACCTTTTTTATAAACTAAACTTGCATATTTTCGTGGCACATTAGTAGCTATAAATTCTAATTTATTCTTCTTTGCAAAATCAACTAAAGGCTTATAATCGGTTTTATAATTATTCCATAATCGAGCTAAAGTATCTAAACCTTTATTGTTTATTTTTCCAGACAGATAATTTTTTAATGGTGTTTGATTATCTGCTTCAAACATTTCTGCACCTAATACTATATTTTTGGTTTTATAAATATCTTTTGTTACTTCTAACTCAAGCCAATGTGAAATTGGATTGTTATGATGTTCGCCAAATAAAACCACATTAGCTTTACGTAATTTTTTAATCATACGCTGGTATGAAACTTTATGCCCTTTTGAATTATATAATTTATATGCAGGTTTATTTTGACCAAAAAAACTATATGTAATTAAAAAAACGAATATTAAAGTGTTAATTTTTCTCATAAATCCTTTTTGAATATTAGATTGGTTGTTCACAAATTTATAATTTTGTTACAAATATTAATCTTTTTATTAATTTTTAATAGAAAGATATTCATTTAACACTTAACATTTAACTAATTTATAATTTCTAGTCAAAATTAGGAACTTATAGAATAAACTAAATTATCATGAAATACGATCCAATTAACAATAAACTTTTTATAAAAAACAGAACAAAGTTTACTGCTCAAATGAAACCAAAATCTATTGCTGTTTTTAACTCAAATGATGTTTTTACTACCGGAGCCGATAGCACTTTGCCATTTGAACAACACAGAGATATTTTTTATTTAAGTGGAATTGATCAAGAAGAAAGCATTTTACTTTTATTTCCAGATGCAATAGATCCTAAACACAGAGAAATACTATTTTTAACCGAAACTAATGAGCATATTGCTATTTGGTATGGCGCAAAATATTCTAAAGAAGAAGCTACCAATGTATCTGGCATAAAAACTGTATATTGGTTACAAGAATTTGATAAAGTTTTTTATGATTTAATGACTGAAGCGGATACTATTTATTTTAATACAAATGAACATTATCGCCAAGCGGAAGAATTAGAATCTCGTGAAGACAGATTTATAAAAAAATGTAAAGCACAATATCCTGCACATAAATGGGAAAAAAGTAATCAAATTTTACAAGGATTACGAGGTGTAAAAGAACAAGAAGAATTAGATGTCATTCAGCAAGCTTGTAATATCACAGAAAAAGGGTTTAAAAGAGTATTACCTTTTGTAAAACCAAACATTATGGAATACGAAATTGAAGCAGAATATATGCATGAATTTTTAAGAAATAAATCTGATGGTTTTGCATATACTCCAATAATTGCTTCTGGTTATAGCGCTTGTGTTTTACATTATATTGAAAACAACAAAGTTTGTAAAGATGGAGATTTACTACTAATGGATGTTGGTGCTAAATATGCCAACTATTCAAGTGATATGACAAGAACAATACCTGTAAATGGACGATTTTCAGATAGACAAAAAGCAGTTTACAATGCCGTTTTACGTGTAAAAACAGCAGCAACAAAAATGTTAGCACCAGGAGTTTTATGGGCGGAATATCAAAAAGAAGTTGGTAAATTAATGTCTTCTGAGTTATTAGGATTAGGGTTAATTGATAAAGCAGATGTACAAAATGAAGATCCAAATTGGCCTGCTTATAAAAAATACTTTATGCACGGAACTTCACATCATATGGGATTAGACACGCATGATTACGGAGCTTTAAAAACCCCTATGAAAGCCAATATGGTATTTACCGTAGAGCCAGGAATTTATATTCCAGAAGAGAATATGGGAATTAGAATTGAAGATGATGTAGTTGTTCAAAAAAATGGAGAACCATTTAATTTAATGAGAAATATACCTATTGAAGTAGAAGAGATTGAAGATTTAATGAATTCTTAATTGTAATACTATTTTAGTAAAAAACTCGAAATAATATTTCGAGTTTTTTTTATTTGCAATTTTCCTCTATATAAATAATTACCTTGATTGAATATAGTTTTGTAATATTTAAAACAAAAGTATTTTATTCCTTCTTGTTTAAATAATTTTAACAATCCAAATTCATAAATTTAGACTCATTTTTTGTAATTTTGATCTTCCCAATAGTTTTTTAAACAATGAAAAAAGCATATAAATCACTTGAAAACAACTTGTTACAAGTGATTCCTCAATCAAAATCAATATTTTTTATTGCTTTCTTTTTTCTGAGTTTTTCTTCAATCTATGCTCAAAAACACAAATTTTACATACCTGATTCCTTAAAAAACAAAAGTTATAAAGAATTATTTAAACCCCAATTAACTCATTCTAACAACACTTTACTTGTTAAAACTTATGCTAATGCTTATTTAAATAAAGCCAAAAATGAAAAGGATACTGTTAAAATAGCAAATGGGTATTCTCAATTAATTTCATTATCTGCTAAAAATTCTAATTATAAAACTACCCTAAACTATTGCGATAGTATTATTCATTTAACAAAAAACAATGAAGATTATACCTATCCAAGTTACGGCTACATGGTAAAAGGAATCGTTTTTTATAGTTTAGGTAACTACAAAAAATCTTTAGATAATTATTTAATTGCTGAAAAATTAGCTAAAAAAAACAATAACATAACACAAACTTATTATATCCAAAGCGGTATTGGACAATTAAAAATGTTTTGGGGAAACTATAATGAGTCTAAAACCATTTTAAAAAAAAACAGAACGATACTAAATAGTAATAAAGATAAATTCAAGAATTTTAAATTTCTTCATTATAATAATATCATGACTTTATCTAACTCTTATTGCTTAATAAAAAAACCTGATTCTGCAATTATTTATGTCAACGATGCAATAAAAGAAATTTCAGCTAATAAAGATTCTCATTATTACTACGCCTTTATTTATCAACTTGGAACTGTACAATATTATCAAGGTAAATATAAAAAAGCTATTAAAAATTTAGATATTAGTCTTCCTTACATAAAAAATGCAAACGACCTTCTTAACATTTATTATTATAAGGCGTTGTGTTATGAAAATCTTTCTAAAAACAAACTAGCTTTTCCTAATTTTAAAAAAGCAGATTCTATTTATAGTATATCTAAAGATGTTACTCCTGAAATTAGAGATATACAATTCCATATTTTAAATCATTATAAAAAACAGAAAGACGTTGAAAATCAGTTGAAATATATTGATAGATTACTTTATGTGGATAGTATTATTGATTATAACAAAAAATATATTAGTGAAACTTTATTGAAAAAATACGACAGACCAGCTTTATTGCTAGAAAAAGAAAAAATAATAAAAACACTAAATAAAAATAACGAAACATCTTCTTTCTTTATTTCTGGATTATCTTTTTTAGTAATTGTGTTATTTGGTTTTATAATTAATTATTATTTAAAACAAAAACAATATAAAAAACGTTTTAAAAAGCTAACTTTAGAACTAAAAGAAGCTAATAAACCAATTATTCATACCGAGAGTAACCTAACTAAAATACAAGGAATTTCTATAGAAATTATTAACCAAATACTAAAAGGTTTAAATGATTTTGAACAAAATAATAAATTTATTGACAATGAAATAAACCTAAATATTTTAGCAAAAAAATTGAATACAAATTCTAATTATTTATCAAAAATTATAAATTTTTATAAGAAAAAGAATTTCAGTAGTTACCTTTCTGATTTAAGAATAGATTACAGCATTAAAAAATTAACAAACGACCACACATTTAGAAAATATGCTATTAAAGCAATAGCTTCAGAAATTGGATTTAACAACACGGAATCTTTTTCTAAAGCTTTTTACAGTAAAACTGGAATTTATCCTTCCTATTTTATTAAAGAAATTGAAAAACAAGATTAATATTTTACTAAAAAAAGTCCGCTATAAACGGACTTTTTTATTAACAAACCTAATCTAAACCTAACTATGCAATTAAACTACTTTCAAAAACATAATCATTTAAATTTCTAAGTGCTTTTACTTTATCTTTTGTGTTTACCAATAACGAAATGTTATTTTCACTTCCTCCATAAGAAATCATTCTAATTGAAAAATCATGAAGCACATTAAATAATTTATGGGTTTTATTATGATTTACTATGGAATGGCCAACTAAACAAATTATACTTTGATTTTCATCCACTTCAACCGTAGAAAATTTTTCTAATTCATCAATAATAGCATCTAAAAATGTTGTATTATCAATAGTTAAGGATACTGCTATTTCAGAAGTAGTAATCATATCAATAGGAGTTTCATACTTTTCAAAAATTTCAAAAACTTTTTTCAAAAAACCATAAGCAAGCAACATTCTAGCAGATTTTATTTTTATGGCAGTAATACCATCTTTAGCAGCTATTGCCTTTATACCTTTATCCGTAACATTATTATTAATTAGAGTTCCATGAAGTTCTGGGCACATTGTATATTTTAATCGAACAGGAATATTAGCTGTTCTAGCAGGCATTACCGTTTGTGGATGTAAAATTCTAGCTCCAAAATATGCTAACTCTGCGGCTTCTTCATACGATAAATTAGAAATTGCTTGTGTATTCTCTACAAACCTTGGATCATTATTATGCATTCCATCAATATCTGTCCAAATTTCAACCTCTTCTGCATTTATAGCTGCACCAATAATTGTTGCTGTATAATCGCTACCTCCTCTTTGTAAATTTGCAATATTTCCATCCGTATCTAAACATATAAATCCTTGCGTAATATAAATATCTGCAGGTAAGTTATTTCTAATTATTCTATTTAAATTTTGCTGAATGTAAAAATTATCAGGCTCATTTAAACGATCAATTCGCATAAAATCTAACGCTGGTAATAACTGTGCTTTTATTCCTTGCTGAATTAAATATTTTGTAAAAATAAACGTGGAAAGTAATTCTCCCTGAGCTACTATCGTGTTATATAACAACTCATTATAGGTTTGAGAACTTATTTTGGTAAGCTTATTAAAAATTGCTTCTACATAAATATTAACTTCTTGTTTTAAATTAATATTTTCAAATAGTTCCTCTACTACTTCCCTATATTTTTTAAACAGATTAGTAATAGTTTTATTCGCAATTTCAACTTCTTTATTTTTAACGCAACTAGCTATTTCAACCAAGGCATTTGTAGTACCTGACATGGCAGAAAGTACTACAATTTTTTTTTCTCCGTCAGAAATAATTTTAGTTACACTTTTTATATTTTGGATAGTTCCAACTGAAGTTCCTCCAAATTTTAATACTTTCATCTCTAATAATTTAATGACAAATCTAAAACGATTTTAAACTTCTTGTGAATATTTAAAAATAATACACTAATTTTACACAAACCGTTAATTATTTAACAAATGAAAACTATTGCCACTTGTGTTGAAGAAATTTTAATTTCTCAACCTTTTTTAGAAGATGCTTTGTCTCGTAATATTTTAAATTATAGCGCTTTAGCAGAAGAATTAAGAGAACCTATTTCTAAAATGTTGCGCAAACCTATAAAATCGGGTGCTATTATGATGGCTTTACGTCGCTATAGTCCTCCTAAAGAAATGGCAAACAAAATTAAATTAAATAAAGTTCTTCAAAATTTAGGAGATATTACAGTCCGTTCTGATTTATCCGATTACACTTTTAAAAATTCAAGTACTTTAATTCAAAGTCATTTAAAAATGCTAGAAGTAATTAAAGATAAATCTAATGTTTTTTTCACTTTTACTCGCGGAGTTCATGAAAGTAACGTATTAATTTCAACTTCTTTAAAAGATCAAATTGAACAAAGCTATAAAAATGAATTTTGCACCAGTGTAAAAGATGATTTATCGGCAATTACCATTGGTTTACCTGATGAAAATACTAAAATTGCTGGATTATATTATCAATTTTTTAAACGACTAGCTTGGGAAGGTATTTCTTTATATGAAGTAGTTTCCACCACTAATGAATTTACAATTTTAGTAGAAGATAATGTAGTTAACAATGCATTTTCAGCTATAAAAAGTTTGAAAAATTAAATATGAATATTCTAGTTAAAAATACTCGTATAGAATTTGAAACTTTTGGAAAAGGAAGTGCTGTAGTATTACTTCATGGGTTTCTTGAATCGAGTTTTATGTGGAAAGATATTGTACCTACTTTATCTAAAAAATATAAAGTTGTAACTATAGATTTATTAGGGCATGGCTCTTCTGAAAATCATGGGTACATTCATTCTATGGAAGATCAGGCTGAAATAGTAAAATCCGTACTAAATCATTTAAAATTAAGAAAATACGTTATAATTGGTCACAGTATGGGTGGTTATATAGCCTTGGCTTTTGCTAAACTATTTCCTAAAAATATAAAAGGAATTTGTTTGCTAAATTCAACTGCATTGCCCGATTCTAAAGAAAAAAAAATAAACAGAAATAGAGCTATTAAAGCCGTTAAAGAAAATTATAAAACTTTTATTAAAGTAGCTGTTCCAATGTTATTTTCAGAAAAAAACAGAACGCTTTTTAAAAAGGATATTCAAAATTGCATTAAGGATGCTTTACGCATGAATCCACAAGGAATTACAGCTGCTTTAGAAGGAATGAAAATTCGTGAAAATCAGACAAAATTATACGTAAACTCCAATTATCCTATTCATATGGTAATTAGTAAAGAGGATCCCGCATTAGATTATAAATCTTTAATCCATCAAACAAAAAACACCAAAGTAACTACAAGTGAGTTACCTGATGGACATATGAGTTACATTGAAAACAAAACTGAAGTAATTAAAATATTATCCAATTTTATAAAAAGTTGTTAATCTTCTTTTAAAGCATTCCAACCTTGTGCTGTTAATTTAATCTTTTGATTTGCTCTGGTTATTAAATTAGCGCCTTCATTTTCATTAGTAATATGGCCTATAACCGTTAAGTTTGGATTTCCTTTAATTTTTAAAAAATCATCCTGCGAAATTGTAAATAGTAATTCATAATCTTCGCCTCCGCTTAAAGCAATAGTTGTGCTATTTAAATTAAATTCTTCACAAGTAGAAATAACTTGTGGATCTAAAGGTAATTTTTCTTCATATAAATTACATCCAACTTTTGATTGCGAACAAATATGTAAAATTTCAGAAGATAAACCATCCGAAATGTCTATCATAGCTGTTGGTTTTACTTTTAAATCTTTTAAAAGTTTAATAATATCTTTTCTAGCTTCTGGTTTTAACTGACGTTCAACTAAATACGTGTAAGGTGTCAAGTCTGGTTGTGAATTAGGATTTACTTTAAACACCTGTTTTTCTCTTTCTAAAACTTGCAATCCTAAATATGCAGAACCTAAATCGCCAGAAACAACTATCAAATCATTTGGTTTGGCGTTACTTCTATAAACTATGTCATTTTTATCTACTTCACCAATAGAATTTATACTTAAAAGCAATCCTTTTGTAGAGGAAGTTGTATCTCCTCCTACTAAATCTACATTATAAGTTTTACAAGCTAAGTAAATTCCTTCATATAATTCCTCTAAAGCTTCTAAAGGAAATCGGTTAGATACTGCAATAGAAACTGTAATTTGAGTTGCAGTTCCGTTCATCGCATAAATGTCAGATAAGTTTACCATAACAGCTTTATAACCTAAATGTTTTAACGGCATATAACTTAAATCAAAATGAACTCCTTCAACCAATAAATCGTTGCTAATTAAAACCTGTTTTTTTGTTGAAATTACCGCGGCATCATCTCCAACTCCTTTAATAGTAGACTTTTGAGTGCATTTAAAATTTTGAGTTAAATGATTAATTAAACCGAATTCTCCTAATTCGGCTAATTTTGTACGACTTTCATTTTTATTTTCTAACATTTTGCAAATATAATTTTTTATAGGTAACATCTATCACTCTATTACTGTAATCAATTCAAAATGATTATTAAAAGTGATTATTTGTACCTATATTTGCACTAATTTAGAATTAATCTATTTAAGCAAATGATAAACGTATCGGACATAGCAAAAAAGAAAGTAATAGAACTAATGAAAGAAGACGGATTAAATCCTGAAATTCATTTCGTTAGAGTTGGTGTAAAAAGTGGTGGTTGTTCTGGTCTTTCTTACGAATTAAAATTTGACAAAGAAAAACAAGACGCCGATAAACTTTTTGAAAGCAATGGAGTTAAAGTAGTGGTAGATACCAAAAGTTTTCTATATATAGCTGGCACTACGCTAGAATATTCAGGCGGATTAAACGGAACTGGATTTGTTTTTAACAACCCTAATGCGGAACGTACTTGTGGTTGCGGAGAAAGCTTTTCACTTTAAAATATTAAAATGAATAAATTTACAGAAGACGATTTAAAAAAAGACCTTGAAAATAAAGAATATGAGTATGGGTTTTATACAGATATTGAATCTGATAAATTTCCTATTGGTTTAAATGAAGATATTGTAATTGCAATTTCTAAAAAGAAAAACGAACCAGCTTGGATGACAGAATGGCGATTAGATGCTTTCAAAATTTGGAAAGAAATGGAAGAACCTGATTGGGCAAATGTTACTTACGAAAAACCAAATTTTCAAAACATCAGTTATTATTCAGCACCTAAAAAGAAGCCAAAATTAGAAAGTTTAGATCAAGTAGATCCTGAGCTACTAAAAACGTTTGAAAAATTAGGTATTTCTATTGATGAACAAAAAAGACTTAGTAATGTCGCTGTTGATGTAGTTATGGACTCGGTTTCCGTAGCAACTACCTTCAAAAAAACATTAAACGAAAAAGGCATTATATTTTGCCCTATTTCCGAAGCTATTGAAAAACATCCTGAATTAGTTAAAAAATATATAGGAAGTATTGTTCCTAAAAGCGATAATTTTTATGCGGCTTTAAATTCAGCAGTATTTTCTGATGGCTCATTTTGTTATATTCCAAAAGGAGTTACTTGTCCGATGGAATTATCCACTTATTTTAGAATAAATGAAAGTGGAACTGGGCAATTTGAAAGAACGCTATTAATTGCTGATGAAGGCGCTTATGTTAGTTATTTAGAAGGATGTACAGCTCCGCAAAGAGATGAAAACCAATTACATGCAGCTGTTGTTGAGTTAATTGCTTTAGACAATGCAGAAATAAAATATTCAACCGTACAAAACTGGTATCCAGGAGATTCCGAAGGAAAAGGAGGCGTTTATAATTTTGTTACAAAAAGAGCACTTTGTGAAACAAACGCAAAAGTATCTTGGACACAAGTAGAAACCGGAAGTGCGGTAACTTGGAAGTACCCAAGTTGCGTATTAAAAGGAGATAATTCTGTTGGTGAATTTTATTCTATTGCAGTAACTAATCATCATCAACAAGCAGATACTGGAACTAAAATGATTCATTTAGGAAATAACACTAAAAGTACCATTATTTCAAAAGGAGTTTCCGCAGGTAAATCTCAAAATTCATATAGAGGTTTGGTAAAAGTTGGTCCAAGAGCAAATAATGCTCGTAATTTTTCACAATGCGACTCTTTATTAATGGGGAATAATTGTGGTGCTCATACTTTTCCGTACATAGAAGCTAAAAATAAAACTGCTCAAATTGAGCACGAAGCAACTACAAGTAAAATTGGTGAAGATCAATTATTTTATTGCAACCAAAGAGGTATTGATACCGAAAAGGCAATTGCATTAATAGTAAATGGTTTTAGTAAAGATGTGCTAAATAAACTTCCTATGGAATTTGCTGTTGAAGCCAAAAAATTATTAGAAATAAGTTTGGAAGGATCAGTAGGATAATTAAAACAACATTCAAAAAATTTTCAAATAACAAGTTAAAAATGTTAAAAGTAAATAATTTACACGCAAGCATAAACGATAAAGAAATTTTAAAAGGAATAAACCTTGAAATAAAAGCTGGAGAAATACACGCTATTATGGGACCAAATGGTTCTGGTAAAAGTACATTATCTGCCGTTATTGCAGGAAAAGAAGAATACGAAGTAACCGAAGGCAATGTAATGCTTGATGGAGAAGATTTAAGTGATTTATCTCCTGAAGAAAGAGCACATAAAGGTATCTTTTTATCCTTTCAATATCCTGTTGAAATTCCAGGAGTTACCGTAACCAACTTCATAAAAACGGCAATTAACGAAACACGAAAATCTAAAGGATTAGAAGAATTACCAGCAAAAGAAATGTTGCAATTAATTCGTGAAAAATCTGATTTATTAGAAATTGATCGTAAGTTTTTATCTCGTTCTTTAAATGAAGGATTTTCTGGAGGTGAAAAAAAGAGAAATGAAATTTTTCAAATGGCAATGCTTGAACCAAAACTGGCAATTTTAGACGAAACCGATTCTGGTTTAGATATTGATGCCTTAAAAGTGGTTGCTAAAGGAGTTAACAAGCTGAAAAGTGATAAAAACTCCGTGTTAGTTATAACACACTATCAACGATTGTTAGATTATATTGTGCCCGATTTTGTACACGTTTTATATAATGGCAAAATTGTAAAATCTGGCGGTAAAGAATTAGCACTTGAATTAGAGAAAAAAGGATACGACTGGTTGAAATAAAACATTATGAATTTAAAAGAAAAATTAACATCTTCGTTTTTAGCTTTTGAAAATGAAGGAAATTTAGACCTCGATTCTAACACCCATGCCATTAGATTAGAAGCAATTAAATCTTTTGAAGCACATGGTTTTCCTTCTAAAACAATTGAAGATTGGAAATATACTAACCTTAAACCATTGCTAAAACATGATTATTGTTTATTTCCAAGAACCAAAAATGATGTTGGATTTAAAAATATCAAAAAATACTTATTAAATGATGTTGAAACTTACACTTTAGTGTTTATTGACGGTGTATTTAGTTCCTTTTTATCTACCACAACGCATGACGATTGTGATGTTTGTGTATTATCCTCAGCGCTAAATCGTCCTAAATACAAAATGGTTGTAGATAACTATTTTAATAAAATTGCTAACAAAAATGAAAGCGTTTCACAACTAAACACTGCATTTACCATTGAAGGAGCTTTTATTAATGTACCAAAAAACACTATAGTTCCAAAACCTGTTCAAATTATTTATTTTTCTACAGGAAGTGAAAAAGAAGTTCTGCTTCAACCACGAAATTTAGTAATTGTTGGTGAAAATTCTCACGTTCAAATAATAGAACGACATCAAAATTTATCTGATGAAACTACACTTACAAATGCTGTAACCGAAATATTTGTTAATAAAAGAGCTGTTGTAGATTATTATAAAATTCAAAACGACACCAAAAATTCTTCTTTAATTGATAGCACTTATGTATCTCAAAAAATGCAAAGTGTTGCTTCCGTTAACACTTATTCGTTTGGTGGGAAATTAACTAGAAATAATTTAGAATTTTATCATGAAGGAGAAGGAATTACTTCAAATTTAAATGGTATATCTATATTAAACAGCAACCAACATGTAGATAACACAACACTGGTAAATCATAAATTTCCAAATTGCGAAAGCCATGAACTTTACAAAGGAATTTATTCTGATAGATCTTCTGGAGTTTTCAATGGGAAAGTTATTGTAAACAAAGAAGCACAAAAAACTAACGCTTTTCAACAAAATAATAATATTTTAATTGATGATGGCGCTACTATAAATGCAAAACCTCAACTAGAAATATTTGCTGATGATGTAAAATGTTCACACGGTTGTACAATTGGTCAATTAGATGAAAGTGCTTTATTTTATATGCAATCTAGAGGGATTCCAAAAAAAGAAGCTAAAGCATTGTTATTATATGCTTTTGGAAATGATGTAGTTGAAAAAATTAAAATTCCGCAATTAAAAACTAAAATTGCAAAATTTATAGCTGAAAAATTAAATGTTGAATTAGGATTCGATTTATAAAAAAAAGCCGCTAATAGCGGCTTTTTTTATGCCTTGTTTTAACTTATTGAATAGATGCTAAAACACCTTTCAAAAAAGCATTAAAATCAAAATCTGGTTCTTCCGTTAAACCCATTCTAACAATAACCATATTTTTTGAAGGAATTATAAATACGTGTTGGCCTTGGTATCCATTGCACGAAAATAAATCTTTAGGCACATCAGGGTATCTTCCTCCTGCATTTAACCAAAAGTGAGCTCCGTATTCACCATTTGAACCATTAGTTGGTGTTGCTGAATAAGTTACCCACGACTTATTTAAAATCTGTTCTCCATTCCAATTACCATTATGCAAATACAATAAACCAAATTTTGCCCAATCACGTGGTGTTGCCCAGCCATAAGATGAACCAACATAATTACCACTCAAATCAGTTTCAATCATCATAGAATGCATTCCAATTTTATCAATTAAAGCTGAATACCAAAAATCTAAATATTCTTGATGTGTTTTAAATTGATTTCTGATAAAACCTGATAATAAATTGGTTGTTCCAGAAGAGTAATTCCAACTATTATTTGGTTTACCTACTAATGGTTTATTTAATTGTGTTTTAGACATATCTTTATCTAAAAACAGCATTCTGGTAACATCTGAAATATTATTATAATCTTCATCCCATTCTAAACCACTATTCATATGTAATAAATCATTTAAAGTAATTTTAGAACGTTCATCATTTTTCCATTCAGGAAACAAATTACTTTGATTTATAGACACTTTACCTTGCTTTTCAAGAATACCTAAAACTGCACTGGTAATACTTTTAGTCATTGACCATCCTAAAATTTTAGTATTTTTATCAAATCCTTCCGCATATTTTTCTGCAATAATATGATCGTTATAAACTACCAAAACAGCTCTTGTCTTTTTTTGATAATTTTCACCTTTATCAAAAGCATTTTCCACTGCTTTTTGTAATTCATTGTAATTTACGTTGGTAAAAACAGTGTCTTTTTGTGATAAATCTCCATATGGATATGGTAAATTTATTCGTTTAAAATCTCTATGAGGAATATCATATTTTAAACTATCTTTAACACCATCAATCATTAACACAGTTCCTAAACCTTCTCTATAAACTGCTGTTCTTTTTTTTATTCCAAATACGGTTGCCGAAACCGATTTTTCATTTTGGTTTACAGTTTCCTTTGCTAAATTTATGGGTGAAAAATTATTATCTTGTACTTCGGCAGAATTTTGTGTTCTATGCGCTAAAAAGATTACCGAAGCTTCATTTTTAGAAGCATAACCTGTAATAATATCTAGTTTTGGATAGTAAGTAAATCCTATATAAGCTATACTAACAACCAATAAAAGCACTACTATTTTAATTGTTTTTTTCATGTATTTTATCTTTTTAATTTAAACAAATGTAAAGTTTATTTTGTTAGTTCAAAAAAAGTTTTTATTTTTGTCAACCATTTGGTTGAACTATTTAATTAAACTATTTGGTTTGTATTATGAAAAAAACAAAAGACACAAACACTGAAATAAAAATTTTAGAGGCTGCAAAAAGTATTTTTCAAAGAAAAGGTATGGCAGCAGCACGTATGCAAGAAATTGCAGATGAAGCTGGGATAAACAAATCAATGTTGCACTATTATTTTAGAAGTAAAGAGTTATTGTTTAGCGCTGTTTTTATTGGAGCTTTTAAATCGTTAGCTCCACAACTTAATGATATTTTAAATTCTAATGATACTGTTTTTGATAAGATTAAAAAATTTTCAAACAATCATATAACTTTTTTAGCATCACATCCATATTTACCGAGTTTTATTTTACAAGAAATGAACGGAGATGAAGCATTTGTAGAAAATTTACTTTCAGAAATTAAATTTCCTTCCATTAAAAAATTTAAACAACAAGTTGAACAAGAAGTTGAAGATGGAAACTTAAAACCTATTACAGCAGAACAACTTTTTATTAATATAATAGCATTAAATATATTTCCATTTGTTGCTAAACCTTTATTAAAAAAAATCTTAAATACTTCCAATTCAAAATATCAACAATTAATTAAAGAAAGAAAAACAGAAGTTTCGGCTTTTATAATTAATTCCATAAAAAAATAACGTAATGAAAAAAATACCTATCTTAATTCTAATATTTTTTGCTTTACAAGTAAATGCCCAAGACGCATTGAGTTTAAAAGATTGCTACAATTTAGTAGCAAAAAATTATCCATTAGCTAAACAAACTGATTTGTTAACTCAGCAAGCTCAACTTGAAAAAGCTATTGTTGCTAAAAATAAATTACCGAAACTAGATTTTTTAGCACAATCTACTTATCAATCCGATGTAACTTTTTTACCAGTTGCAATTCCAAATACTTCTGTTGAACCACCAAATAAAGATCAATATAAAGCTACAATTTCTGTAAATCAATTAATTTATAATGATGGCTTAATAAAAGCTTCAACATCACTTAAAAAAAGTGAATTTGAAACTAAACAACAACAAGTTTCTGTAAATTTATATCAGCTTAAATACACTGTAAATCAATTATATTTTTCAATCTTATTATTACAGGAAAAAACTTTATTATTAAAAAGCAAAGAAAGTCAATTACAATCTAAATTAAAAGAGGTAAATGCAGGTATAAAATACGGTGAAATTTTACCAGCATCCAATCAGGTTTTAGAAGCCGAATTGTTAAAAATTGATCAACAATTAGCGGATGTTAAAAACACTAAAAATAATTTATTTGAAACCCTATCATCTATTATTGGAAAAAAAATAACGGAAACCACAATTCTTAAAAACCCTGAAGTTACTACCGACATTACATTAAAAATTAATCGACCAGAAACAAAATTATTTGAATTGCAAAAAACCCAGATTAATGTGTCAGAACAAGTTTTAACTAAAAAAAATGCTCCTAAACTAGTTGGTTTTGCTACTGGAGGTTATGGAAATCCGGGTTTAAATATGTTAGACAATTCTTTTCAAACTTTTTACATGGTTGGTGTAAAATTAAACTGGAATATTTTTGATTGGAATACCGTAAAAAAACAAAAACAATCTTTAGAAATAAATAAAGATATTATTGATAATCAGCACGAAATATTTAACCTTAATACTAACATAGAATTACAAAAACAAGTAACAGAAATAGCCAAATTAAAAACATTTATAAAATCGGATAAACAAATTATTGAGTTACGTAAAAATGTATTAAAAACTGCTGAATCTCAACTAAAAAACGGAGTAATTACTTCATCCGCTTACTTAACAGAGTTCACTAATTTATACGAAGCAAAAAATAATTTAAACACACATAATATTCAATTATTATTAGCAAAAGCAACTTATAATACAACTTTAGGAAATTAAACAAAAAACTTATGAAATTAGCAAAAACAATAGTTAGCATCGTTTTTTTATCAAGCATATTAATAGGATGCTCTAATAATAATGGCAAAGCAGATGGTTACGGTAATTTTGAATCTACAGAAACAACTATCTCATCTGAAAGCAATGGAAAATTATTATATTTTACAGTAGAAGAAGGGCAACAATTAAAACAAGGAGAAATAGTTGGATTAGTTGATACACTTCAAATTTCACTAAAAAAAGAACAACTACTTGCTTCAAAGCAAATAATAAAATCTAAATCAAAAGGAGTTTTATCTCAAATTGGAGTTTTAAAAGAACAGTTAGCAACCGCTAAAATTTCACAAAATAGAATTGAAAATTTAGTAAAAGCTAATGCTGGAACACAAAAACAATTAGATGATATTAATGGTAAAGTTGCTGTGTTAAATCAGCAAATAAAAAGTATTGAAATTCAAAATGTTTCCGTTCTTAGTGAGCTAAAAAGTATTAACGCACAATTAAATCAATTAGACGATCAAATACAAAAAAGCATTATTAAAAACCCAATAAACGGAACAGTTTTAGTAAAATATGCTGAACCAAGCGAAATTACATCGTTTGGAAAACCATTATATAAAATTGCAGACTTAAACACTATGCAATTACGTGTTTATATCAGCGAAACACAACTTCCAAATATAAAAATTGGACAAAAAGTTACCGTTAAAATCGATACTAATAATGGAATGAAAAATTATACTGGAACCATTTCCTGGATAGCTTCAGAAGCAGAATTTACTCCTAAAATTATTCAAACAAAAGAAGAACGAGTTAATTTGGTTTATGCAGTTAAAATTGATGTTAAAAACGACGGAAGTCTTAAAATAGGAATGCCAGCTGAAATGTGGGTTAACAATGATTCTGAATAACAAATGAGTATTAGTGTACAACATATTAGTAAATCTTTTAAAGAAGTAAAAGCCATTAACAACATATCTTTTGAGGTAAAAGAAGGCGAATTATTTGGCTTAATTGGACCTGATGGAGCTGGAAAAACTACAATTTTTAGAATTTTAACAACACTTTTGTTTTCAGATAAAGGAACTGCTAATGTGGCTGGTTTTGATGTAATTGATAATTATAAAGATATTAGAAATCATGTAGGATATATGCCAGGTAGATTTTCATTATACCAAGATTTAACTGTTGAAGAAAACTTAGAGTTTTTTGCAACCATTTTTGGAACTACTATTAAAGAAAATTACGATTTAATTAAAGACATTTACATTCAAATTGAACCGTTTAAAACGCGAAGAGCCGGTAAATTATCTGGTGGCATGAAACAAAAACTAGCTTTATGTTGCGCTCTAATTCACAAACCTAAAGTGTTGTTTTTAGATGAACCAACAACAGGAGTTGATCCAGTTTCACGTAAAGAATTTTGGGAAATTTTAAAACGATTGCAAAAAAAAGGAATTACTATTTTAGTGTCTACACCATATATGGATGAAGCTGCTTTATGTGATAGAATCGCACTAATTCAAGAAGGTGAGATTTTAGAAATTGACACACCTAAAGAAATTACTAAACACTATCCAAAAGCCATTTACAATGTAAAAGCTAATAATATGTACAAACTTATTAATAGCTTAAAAAAATACGAACATCATTACAGTGTTTATCCTTTTGGAGAATATGTGCACTACACCGATAAAAGAACTAATTTTTCTACAGATATTTTAAAAAATTATTTAGTTGAAAACCAATTTTCTGATATTGAAATCATAAAAACAACACCTTCCATAGAAGATACTTTTATGGAATTAGCAAAATAAAATGAAACAAGAAAGCATCATACAAGTTGAAAATCTCACTAAAAAATTTAACGATTTTACTGCAGTTAATGCCATTTCATTTAATGTAAAAAGAGGAGAAATATTTGGATTTTTAGGTGCTAATGGAGCGGGAAAAACTACCGCAATGAAAATGTTAATTGGCATTTCAACTCCAACCTCTGGAAATGCACAAGTTGCTGGGTACAATGTTTTTAAAAATCCTGAAAATATTAAAAAAAGCATTGGCTATATGAGTCAAAAATTTGCTTTATATGACGATTTAACCGTAAAAGAGAATATTACATTTTTTGGAGGAATTTATGGATTATCGCGTAAACAAATTGAAGTAAAAAGACGATTATTAGTTGAAGAATTAGGCCTGCAAGATATTGCAAACGAGCTGGTAAGCTCATTACCTTTGGGCTGGAAACAAAAAATAGCTTTTTCAGTAGCACTATTACACGATCCTAAAATTATTTTTTTAGATGAACCTACTGGAGGAGTTGACCCAATAACCAGACGTCAATTTTGGGAAATGATTTATAAAACCGCAAATAATGGCACAACTGTTTTTGTAACTACGCATTATATGGATGAAGCTGAATATTGCGACCGTGTTTCAATTATGGTTGATGGAAAAATTGAAGCATTAGATACTCCAAAAAACTTACAAAAACAGTTTAATTCTGAAAACATGAATGATGTGTTCTTAAAATTAGCAAGAGGATGAAAAGATTTATAGGTTTTATTAAAAAAGAATTTTATCATATTTTTAGAGATAAACGCTCACTGTTTATTCTTTTTGGAATGCCAATAGCTCAAATTATGTTGTTTGGTTTTGCCATTACAAATGAAATAAACAATGTTGACATTGCAATTCTTGATAAATCAAAAGATGCAACAACACTAGAAATTATTAATAAAATTTCTTCATCAAAATATTTTAGTGTTGAACAATTAATTAATAACGAATCTGAAATAGAACCCGTTTTTAAAAAAGGAAAAGTAAAAGCTGTATTAATTTTTGAAAAAGATTTTAGCAAAAAACTAGTAAAAGAAAACAATGCCACTTTACAAATAATTACAGATGCTACTGATCCTAATACGGCAAATACTATTAGTAATTATACCAATTCCATTTTACAAAAATACCAGCAAGAAATAAACAAAAACATAAAAATTCCATATCAAATAATTCCAAAATCACGTATGGTTTTTAACCCTGAATTAAAAAGTGTTTTTATGTTTGTTCCTGGTGTTATGACTATTATTTTAATGCTGGTTTCAGCAATGATGACCTCTATTTCAATTACTCGAGAAAAAGAATTAGGCACCATGGAAATTCTACTTGTTTCTCCTTTAAAACCATTCCAGGTTATTATTGGTAAAGTTGTACCTTATATTTTTCTATCTATCATAAATGCAATTGTAATTGTTTTGCTTAGCATTTTTGTGTTTAAAATGCCTGTTCAAGGAAGTTTATTTTTATTAGCTTTTGAAAGCATTTTATTTATCATCACCTCTTTATCTTTAGGTATTTTAATTTCAACTTTGTCATCAACTCAGCAAACAGCTATGATGATTTCGTTAATGGGTTTAATGTTGCCAACGATATTATTATCTGGATTCATTTTCCCAGTTTCCAGCATGCCTATACCTCTACAAATTATTAGCAATATAATTCCTGCAAAATGGTTTATTATTATTTTAAAAGGAATTATGTTAAAAGGTGTTGGAATATCATTTATTTGGAAAGAAACTTCTTTTTTACTGTTAATGACAATGATATTTATAGCCATTAGCGTCAAAAAATATAAAATCCGCTTAGAATAATGAAAACCATAGGATATATAATTCAAAAAGAATTCAAACAAATATTTAGGAATAAAGGAATGCTTCCTATTATTTTTATTATGCCTATATTGCAGTTAGTTATTCTTTCAAACGCTGCAACATTCGAAATTAGAAATATAAAATTCTCTTATGTTGACCATGATAATACTTCTTTTTCAAGAGCATTAATTGATAAATTTAAAGCTTCTTCCTATTTTAACGTTGTAACTGATTTCCCTTCTGAAAAAATTGCAAGTTCTGAAATGCTAAAAGGAAATGTTGATGTAATTCTAGAAATTCCACACTATTTTGAACGAGATTTATCAAAAGATAAAAAAACAGATCTTTCTGTAATTATAAATGCAATTGATGGCGCTGCTGCAGGCGTAGAAAACGTTTATATCAATCAAATTGTACGAAGTTTTAATAAAAACGCAATAGCCAATTTAATGCAACCTTCTGATAAAAACTATAATGTAAAAACAATAGATAGCATTCCTAGTTTTTGGTATAACGAAACCTTAAATTATAAAACCTATATGGTTCCTGGAATTTTAGTTTTGTTAGTTACTATGATAACCTTGTTTTTATCTGGAATGAATATTGTTCGTGAAAAAGAAATTGGAACCATAGAGCAAATGAACGTAACTCCTATAAAAAAACATCAGTTTATTATTGGTAAACTTTTCCCTTTTTGGATTATTGGTTTTGGCTTATTAACTATAGGACTAATTCTAGCTAAAGTAATTTTTAATGTACCAATGATTGGTAATTTAGCTCTCATCTATTTTTTCACAGCAATTTATTTATTAGTTGTATTAGGAATGGGATTCTTTATTTCAAATTTCACCGACACACAACAACAAGCTATGTTTATTTCATGGTTTTTTATTGTGATTTTTATTTTAATGAGTGGACTTTTTACTCCTATTGAAAGTATGCCACAATGGGCGCAACATTTAACAGATTTTAATCCTATTAAATATTATGTAGAAGTAATGCGTATGGTTATGCTTAAAGGGGCTTCATTTAAAGATATTCTTCCTCAATTTTCAATAATACTAACTTATGCAATTGTTATGAACGGATTGGCTGTTTGGAGTTATAAAAAAATAGCTTAAAATATACGGCAATAAAACAATCTCATTTTTGTAATTTTGTATTTAGAATGATTCTAAAAAAATAACATGATAGATATCAAAAAAGTAAGAGCCGATTTTCCTATTTTAAATCAAAAAGTAAACGGCAATCCATTAGTTTATTTAGATAATGCAGCAACTACTCAAAAACCGCAAATAGTAATTGATAGTTTAGTAGATTATTATTCCAAATACAATGCTAATATTCATCGCGGAGTACATACATTAAGTCAATTAGCTACCGATGCTTTTGAACAAGCTCGAATTAAAATACAGAAACATTTTAACGCTAAACATAATTACGAAATTATAATTACTTCGGGTACAACAGACAGTATTAATTTGGTTGCTACCAGTTTTACACAGTTTTTACAAAAAGGTGATGAAATTATTATTTCTGCAATGGAACATCATTCAAATATTGTTCCGTGGCAAATGTTATGTCAACGAACTGGAGCTACTTTAAAAGTAATTCCAATTAGTGAAAATGGCGAATTAATAATGGAAGAATATGACAAACTACTTACTAACAAAACAAAATTAGTATTTGTAAATCATGTTTCAAATGCATTAGGAACTATCAACCCAATAAAAGAAATTATAGATAAAGCCCATGCATTTAATGCGCATGTATTAATTGATGGAGCGCAATCTAGCCCACATATTAAACCAGACTTACAAGCTTTAGATGTTGATTTTTATGTGGCATCTGCTCATAAACTTTGTGGACCTACCGGAGTTGGTATTTTATACGGAAAAGAAGCTTTATTAAATAAATTACCTCCATATCAAGGAGGAGGAGAAATGATAAAAGAAGTTACTTTTGAACATACCTCTTATGCCGATTTACCTTATAAATTTGAAGCAGGAACACCAAACATTGCTGGTGTAATTGCTTTTGGAGTAGCAATTGATTATTTAAATGAATTAGGATTTGATAACATTGCAGCTTATGAAAATAAATTACTTACCTATGCAACAAAAAAGTTGTTACAAATTGAAGGACTAAAAATTTATGGAACTTCAAAAAACAAGACTTCTGTTATTTCATTTAATATTGATAACATCCATCCGTATGATATTGGAACTATAATTGATAAATTAGGAATAGAAGTTAGAACAGGACATCATTGTGCACAACCAATTATGGATTTTTATAAAATTCCTGGAACAGTTAGAGCATCTTTTTCTTTTTACAATACTTTTGAAGAAATTGATGCATTATATAATGCTTTAACTAAAGCAAAAACTATGTTAAGCTAACTATTTAACAAATTATATTTTTTTGTTTAAAAACATGGTTTTTATTGAAAATAAATCAATTTATTAATACTTTCTTTTGTGTTTTATTAGTTTTTTAACTTTTTTTTAATATATTCGTCCGCCTTTTATTAAAGACAAGTCCCTATTTATTAATCAAAAAATCAAACTTTAAGATGAGAAAACTAATTTTTTCTTTAGCAACATTAGCTTTAGCTGTAGTTGCATGTCAGCCTAATTCTGACAAAATTACTCCAAACCAAGAAGCTGTTTCTGTAGACATGAGCAACTTTTACGTGTACACCGATCAAACTTCTGCTAAAACCACAAAAACTGACGTTGAAAGATGTGTTAGTATGAAAGTTCTTAACCGAGAATTAAAAGAAAATCCTGGTTTAGAAAAACGCATGTTCAACATTGAAAAACATACAAGAGCATTTATTGCAGCTAAAAAACCTTCTGGAACACCTGGTGGTGGAGGAAGTAGTGGTGGCGGTGGAGGAACAACTCCTACTCCATATACTGGAACAGTAACAATTCCTGTTGTAGTAAATATTTTAGAAGACCCTGCTCACCCAGTTACACAAGCAAATATTGATTCTCAAATTGCTATTCTAAATGCAGATTATAACAATAACAATCCAAACACAAGTAATGTTCCTTCTGAGTTTTCAAGCTTGGTAGCAAACGCAAATATTACTTTTACTTTAGCAGCTGTTAACAGAAAAGCTTCTGTAAAAACAACCTGGGGAACCAGTGATGCAATGAAAGATTCTAGTCAAGGAGGCTGGGATGCTACTGACCCTGCTCATAATTTAAACCTTTGGGTTTGTGAAATTGGAGGTGGTATTTTAGGATATGCTCAATTTCCTGGAGGAAATGCTAGTACAGATGGTGTAGTTATAGGATCTGATTTCTTAGGAGAAAATCCTGCTGGTGGCCAATATGGTCACGGTAGAACTGCAACTCATGAAATAGGCCACTGGTTAAATTTACGCCATATTTGGGGAGATGGAAGATGTCGTCAAGATGATTTTGTTGCCGATACTCCAAGTTCTGACAGAGCTAATTATGGTTGCCCTGCTTATCCAACTGTTCACTGTAAATCAAACGATATGACTATGAACTATATGGATTATGTTGATGACAACTGCATGTACATGTTCTCTAGTGGTCAAAATGATAGAATGAGAGCTCTTTTCGCTTCTGGCGGATCAAGAGAAAGTTTTGTACTTCCTTAAGCTTATATATTGTGCCTGTTGCACAATTCTACTCAAATATAGCTAAAATAAGTTGTAAAAGAGTAGTAAAATTTGTACTTTCATGGTATGCAAGGCAAGAAAGAATATCAAGAAAAGTTATTCGCAAATTTTCAG
>Ga0316204_10002095_pt1 | contig 47529 bp, 36 predicted proteins | sample 6monrhotite_MG_2_FD_205661 | JGI IMG/M metagenome (GOLD analysis project Ga0316204, IMG submission 205661) | Microbial mat bacterial communities from mineral coupon in-situ incubated in ocean water Damariscotta River, Maine, United States -... | ecosystem: Environmental > Aquatic > Marine >... | reverse complement strand
ATGATTCTGATGCCCGACTCGAGTTCAAAGTTTGATCGTTCCTGCTCCGTGTCACCATATTGCAAGTCGACAAACGTTAGTCCCGGAAGCTCAAGTACGGATTGCAACCCCATTAGCGTCAGAGATTTTTGTCCTCCCGTAAGAGGGCTTTTGCTGTACCAAGCGAGGCCCACCAGTAAATTTTCCCCTCCTGCCCGGTAGCGCTCACGGAGTTTCCTTGTCTGATCCTCATCTGCGATCAGATGCCCGTTCTGTCGGGGGAACGAAGCCTCACCGGGGCGTAACCACTGGCACAGATGTCCCAATGGGGCATGGAAATCAAAGTTTCTATCTTCAAGCACATTAATTTGTCCATCCTCAAAAGGCAGCAGCTCAATTTCAGGAAATGAACGTGAGAACAGCGGAATTAAACGTTCATCGCATTGCAGCGTAAGCGATGAACTTTGCCTGATTAAGTCCGGGAACATACTGGCGAACAGAACCATATCGCCGACACCTTGCTCGCCCCACAATAACAGCGATTTGCCTGCTAGTGGCTGGCCTTCCCAGATGGGCCTTACCGAACTGGCCCCGGCAAGGTCCAAATCATTCAGTGAATCACGCCAGGCATAATTTTTCCAACCCTGATCAAAATCACCATGCAATAATTGATAAACCCCCAGGTTGGCATGGGCCACCGCATCGTTGGGGTTGATTTCGATTGCCCGGTTAAAACAATCAACCACTTCGCCGTCTCTCCCTGAATACTGCAGCGCATTACCAAGGTTGCTATAGGCCTCTGCATAGTCGGGTTGAATTTTTATGGACGTGCGGTAACAGTCAATTGCTTCATCCAAACGCTCCATACTCTGATAGCAGTTGCCTAGATTGTAATATGCCTCGGCATAGTCCGGTCTGCTATTTATAGCCTCACGGTAACAGCTGACGGCTTCGTCCAGATTTCCCAGATCTTTAAGGGTATTGCCAAGGTTGTTGTGTGCCTCGGCATAGTCAGAATTTATCGCAATGGCTTTTCGGAAACTCTCCACCGCCTCTTCCAGCTTCCCGAGATCCTTGTATACATTTCCAAGGTTATTATAGGCCTCCGTATAATCCGGTTGTAATTCCAAAGCCTTTTTATAGTTGCTGGCCGCCTCATCCAGCCTCCCTTGCTGCACCAATGCCCGGGCCAAATTAAAATACGAGTCGGGGGCCGGGTCTATGGAGATGACGCTCCTGAAACTGGAAACAGCTTCATCCAACCGCCCCATCAATCCCAAAACAATACCCAGATTATTGTAAGTATCCGCATTCGGCATTGCGGCAAGGGCTTGTTGATAACTCGCAACGGCCTTATCCAGGTTTCCCTGCGCCTGGTAAGCATTGCCGAGATTGCCGTAGGCTTCAGCATAATCTGGTGCAATCGCAATGGCTCTCTCGATATATGTAACCGCAACATCGGCTTTGCCCGTTTGAAGAGCCATCACTCCCAAGAAATGCAGCGCAACGGGCTGATCCGGGTCGGACTGCAATATGAGGTGATAGAGGCGCTCTGCCTCAGTCAATCGACCCGCGGAGTGATGCTCGACAGCGCTGTTCAGGGCCTCCGCCTGATGCTCAAAAACATGAGGGACTCGTTGGGTCTGTTTGGCCTTTTTGACTGATTTCTCAGCCTGTTTCTGCTGGCGGCGCCGTTCTGCCCTGCTCATATGTGCGCACCTCCCCGACAGGTATCTGCCTGGCGCGAACAATAACCGACCGAAAAACAAAAGAAAAGTGTGGCTCGCCTGCGATCATATCGCCTGACAAGGATACCCAGCTAAACCAAATTGGCTGCGGATAGGTCATTTGGAGATTGCAACAATTGATATAGCTCAATGCAGGTGCACTGCGGGTTTGCCACCATGCATTGCGTCAACTTTCCGCATAAAACATTGTGGTGCGTATTCGACTGCGAGAACGTTTCCGTGACCGGGTGTTGATGCCCAAATTCTGTTGTCTCATTCAGAGGGTGTAAACTTATGGCTATCGGGAAAATCACAGATCGCATAGATGCAATAACGGTAATTAGTGATGAACGCAGTGTGCCGGCCCCCCCCTGCCCGCGCAGCGTAAAAATCGAACTGACGGCGCGATGCAATTTCAATTGTTCATTTTGTGCAACTGGGTACAAGTTGCGCGACAAGCGCGACATGGAGTGGGACTTTTACCTGAAACTTCTGAAAGAGTTAAAAACGGCGGGTGTCGAAGAGATCGGCATGTTCTATCTTGGTGAAAGTTTCATTTTGCCGTGGTTGCCGGACGCCATCAAAGCCGCCAAAGATGAAGGCTTCGAGTACGTATTTTTAACCACCAACGGATCGCTCTGCACCTCAGATAAAGTCAGGGCCTGTATGGAGGCGGGGCTCGACAGCCTTAAGTTCTCGCTGAATTATGCCGATGAAGATCAGTTTAAAAGTATTGCACTGGTCAAGGGAAGCCTGTTTCAGGACATGACAAATAATGTCAAGGAAGCACACGCCGTACGCGAGGAAGGGAGGTATAAATGTGGCCTGTATGGTTCCTATATTCGATATGATGGTCAGCAGGGAGACCGTATGGCATCCATGGTCAATGAACTGGAACCGTTTCTGGATGAAGTATACGCCTTACCATTATATTCCCAGGCAGACCTCGTCAGCGTTGATGAAAAGAACCGAGGTTGGGAGATTCGTGGTGGTAACCCCGGACGTGCCGACAACATGCAGCCGGCGATGCCCTGCTGGTCACTTTTCACAGAAGCCAGGGTAACCTATGAGGGGCACCTGTCGGCGTGCTGTTTTGATCACGACGGGCGCTTTCGAATGGGAGACCTGAATGAAGTTGGCTTCATGGACGCCTGGACATCGCCAGAGTTCCAGGCATTACGTCAGGCTCATCTTAACCGAGACGTATCGGCCACAGTCTGCAAGGACTGTGTTGCCTATGCCTGAGAGCGTGCTGATTTTAGGCGCATAATTTCAGAAAATTATCTGGGCCAATGGTGGGCACGACTGGGATTGAACCAGTGACCCCTCGCGTGTGAAGCGAGTGCTCTCCCGCTGAGCTACGCGCCCACATTGGTCAGACGCCGCCATATAAGGTGGCGATGCCGGAGCTGTCAAGCATCAGCATGTCCACCTCACATGAAGGAGAAGGTCGCCCTCTTTCCATTGTTGGAGTGCTCGTTTATGGTTGGTATTGACTGAAGTCTGGCGGGAAAGTACGCGATTATGAACAGGGCAGAACGGCGCCGCCAGCGGAAACAAGCCGAAAAAACAGCCAAAACCTCCTCCTCTTTACAGTCAACAAACCCCGCTACCGCCTCGCAACAGCAAGCCATTCAACAAACCCTGAACAGTGCCATGCAACACCATACGGCGGGACGTCTGGCTGAGGCTGATGGTCTTTACCGGCAGGTTTTACAGACCGACTCCAATCAGCCTGTCGCCATGCATCTGCTGGGGGTGATCGCCCATCAAGTTGGGGACGATGAGGTTGCCGTCGACCTCATCTCGAAAGCCATCGACATCGAACCCGACTATGCCGAAGCACACAACAACTTGGGGCTGGCACTTCAAGCTCTGGGACGCTCGGATGATGCTGCAACGAGTTACCGGAAGGCCATCACCATCAAACCTGGCTTCGCCGAGGCCTTTAATAACCTCGGCAACGCACTCCGCAACTTGGGCAAACCCGATGACGCCGTAACACAATACCGACAAGCCATCAGCCTCAATGCCGGGTATGCAGAAGCCCACAACAATCTCGGATTTGCGCTCCATGATATGGGCGCGTTTGACGAGGCCGTCACGAGTTTCCGAAAGGCCATTGCCCTAAAACCGGAATACGCCGAGGCGCACTTCAATATCGGCAATGCCCTTAAAAGCGCCGGTGAACTTACAGAGGCCATAGCAAGCTACCGCACAGCCATTTCCATCAAGCCCAACTATGCCGATGCTTACAACAATCTTGGCAATGCCTTTCAGGACCTGGAAGAACTGGACGATGCGACGGCAAGTTATGAACAGGCCATCTCCGTCATGCCTGATTTCGCCGAGGCTCATAACAACCTTTGTGAAGTTCTTGAAATGACCAACGCCACGGAAGCCCTGCGCGACGCCGTGACCAGAGCCCGGCACAATTGCCCTGACGACCCGAGCCTCGCCCTGGCGCAAGCGCAACTTCTCAAACGCGATGGTGACTACGCCGCCGCCCGGACCATTCTGGAGGCCATGGGGCCGGACGTCACCGTTGCCGGGGTGCCGGAGGCACGGGCCTATCTGCTCGGCGAACTTTGTGACCGACTGGGCGATGCTGACGCGGCGTACAAATTTTTCAGTGAGGGTAACCGGCTCAGCAGGCAGTCTCCTGACGGCCAGCGGGTTGATGGCAAAAATTACGTCACTCAGATTGATCGCCTGGCAAAACGCTTCACATCTGACTGGGTCAAGGACTGGCAACCCGCTAAAAGTACAGATGGCAGAGCCGACCCGGTCTTTCTGGTCGGGTTCCCGCGATCCGGCACCACCTTGCTGGACACAATCCTGCGCAGCCACCACGCCATTAACGTGGTTGAGGAAATGCCGATTGTCCAACATGCGCGGGCTGCACTCGACCAGTTTTCAGGCGGATACCCGGATGGTCTGGCCAACCTCGATTCCGCCCAGCTGACGGAGTTACGCCAAGTCTATTTTGCTGAACTGGACAAACACCTGGAGACGGACACTCCGTCGCATATCGTTGTTGATAAACTGCCACTAAACGCCATCGACGCCGGGTTCATCCACCGGATATTCCCGAACGCGCGGTTTGTGTTTGCGCTTCGCCACCCGTGCGACTGTGTGCTCAGCTGCTTCATGCAGAATTTCGAGATCAATGAAGCCATGGCAAACTTCCTTGACCTGAAAGACGCCGCCCAACTTTACGACAAGGTCATGACACTCTGGCAGCACTACCAGACCGTCCTGCCGTTGCAAGTCCACACGATACGTTATGAAACCCTGATCGAGGCATTTGAAGAAACCCTGACACCGCTACTGGAGTTCCTTGACGTGGGTTGGGATGAAGGCGTCAGGGATTACGCCGAGACCGCGCATCGTCGCCGCAAGATCGCCACACCAAGCTACAATCAGGTGACACAACCGCTTTACACCCGGGCGCGAGGTCGCTGGGAACGCTACCGTGAACAGATGCAGCCGGTTCTGCCAACCTTGTTAACGTGGGCCAAGACCTTCGACTATGATGAGTGAAGACATCCTGTAACCGCGCATCAAGCTCTTGTTATACCAGCGCATCAAGCTCTTGTTATACCAGCGCATCAAGCGCGGGCAGCAGATGATCGAAGTAATCAATGACCGCATCCGCATCAAGCTCGGCCACCGGACCATGGCAGTAGCCGAACGTCACAGCGATGGCTTTGACATTGGCATTTTTCGCCACCGCAATGTCATTGGCGCTATCACCGACCATTACGGCATCTCGCGATGAGACGTTCAAATCATCAAGCACCGCCTGAAGGTGCCGAGGGTCCGGTTTGCGGATACCGCCCAGTGTATCCCCGCCGACAACGGCCGTGAAAAAAGTCTCAACTTCAAACTCTTTTAGGATTTCACGTGTCGCCTGAACGGGTTTATTCGTGCACATCCCCATCAGAACGTTGGCCTCGCGCAGTGCTTCCAGAACCCCAAGGGCGCCTGGGAAAAGTTTCGTATGGGCGGTCGCGTTAACTTCGTAATCCCGCCCGAAGACCTCAACCCGTTCGGCCAGTGCGTCGGATTCGGGCACAACACCGGTCGCTGCAAAACCCCGCTCAACCAGCTTCGGCACACCGTCACCGATCATACCAATGACTTCCTCGAGCGATAGTTCACGGCGTCCCCCCTGGGCCAGCAACCGGTTCAAGGCAAACCTGAGGTCTGGGGCACTATGAATAAGGGTCCCATCGAGATCAAATATGACGGCTTTTGGTAGAGACATTTAGGGGGAATTCCTTGCAAGAATCGGAAACAATCTTTGACTTGGCGAGTCCGGGAGCCTATGGCAACGTCGTCGCTGTTCAATCCAACCCTATTATTTATACAACAGGAGCCCGATGACCAAGCCTCAATCCACATCATCCGTGAGCGCTATTGTGCTGGCAGCCGGGCTGGGGACACGGATGAAATCCAGGATACCGAAAGTCCTGCATAAGATCGCCGGACAGCCCCTTGTTGGTCATGTCCTATCAGCCCTGAAAAATGCCGGTGTCGAGCGTAGCATTGTTGTTATTTCAGAAGATGCAAAAGAGGTTGAACAGGCGGTTGCCCCTCACCCGGTTGCCATCCAAACCAGCCCGCTGGGTACGGGAGACGCGGTCAAGGCGGCATTGCCCCTGCTCGCAGAAGACACTCAGGATATCCTGGTCCTGTTCGGTGCCGACCCACTGATCCGCCCGGAAACTATTTCACAGATGATCGAGCGCCGCCGGGGTCCGGATAATCCCGCCGTTGTCGTCCTCGGCTTTCGCCCCTCCGAACCCGGCAACTACGGCCGTTTGATTACCGGAGAGGACGGAGCGCTTGAAGCCATCGTTGAGGCCAAGGATGCGACCGCCGAGCAGGCCCGGATCGATCTTTGTAATTCGGGGATCATGGCAATTGATGGCAAGCGGCTGGGCGGGTTCATCGACCGACTTGGCAATGACAATGCCAAGGGAGAATATTATCTGACCGACATTGTTGCTTTGGCACATCAGGACGGTGCCAGTTGCGCCTGGGTTGAAGGTGACCCGGATGAACTATTGGGTGTCGATACCCGGGCTGATCTGGCCGACGCCGAACGGTTGATGCAAAACAGCCTGCGCCTGAACGCGATGGCCAACGGGACGACCCTGATCGATCCAGACAGCACGTTCTTCTGCGTCGATACGCAAACCGGACAGGACGTGGTGATCGGGCCGAACGTGGTCTTCGGTCCCGGCGTCACCTTGGCCGACAATGTTGAAGTCAGGGCATTCTCCCACCTTGAGGGGGCGACGGTATCTGAGGGGGCAATCATCGGGCCCTATGCCAGATTACGTCCCGGCGCAAAAATCGGCCAGGATGTACGCATCGGCAATTTCGTTGAGGTTAAAAATGCTGTGCTTGGCGACGGCGCGAAAGCCAATCATCTGTCCTATATTGGCGATGCCGATGTCGGTGCAAAAGCCAACATCGGGGCCGGCACCATCACCTGTAATTACGACGGATTTCTGAAATCCCGAACCGAGATCGGTGACGGTGCCTTCATCGGTTCTAACACGGCCCTGGTAGCACCTGTCAAAATTGGTGATGGGGCAATCGTCGGGGCTGGCAGCGCCATTTCGAAAAACGTGGCCGCCGATGAACTGGCGGTAACCCGTGCCCCACAAAAAGCGGTCAAAGGGTGGGCCGAGCGGTTCCGTAAAGACCGTCAGGCGAAAAAGAACGCGCTCAAGAAATAGAGGAAATCCGGCGTATGTGCGGCATTATCGGAATTATCGGCAAAGCGGACGTCACCAATCTACTCATAGACGGTCTCAAACGCCTGGAATATCGCGGCTATGATTCAGCTGGCATTGCCACGATTGTGGACGGACACATCGGACGGCGGCGGGCCGAAGGTAAAATCAAAAACCTGGAGAACACCATCACCCAGACGCCATTGTCCGGAAGCACCGGCATCGGCCATACTCGCTGGGCGACCCACGGCGTTCCCAACGAAGAAAACGCCCATCCCCACGCCAGCGCCAACGTTGCCATCGTCCACAACGGTATTATCGAAAATTTTCAGGAACTCCGCGAAGAGGTCCTGGCGGCCGGTTGCAAATTAGCATCCGAAACCGACACGGAGGTTGTTGTCCACCTAATTCAAGGCAACATTGACGCGGGTCTCACCCCCGAACAGGCGTGCCGCAATGTTTTTGCAAAATTAAAAGGGGCATTTTCCCTCGGCATCATTTTTTCCGGCGATGAAAATCTGATGATCGCCGCACGACGGAGCAGCCCTCTGGCCATCGGCATCGGCGACGGCGAGATGTATCTGGGCTCGGATGCCGTCGCCCTGGCACCTCTGACCAATAAAATTATTTACCTCGATGACGGCGACTGGGCGGTTCTGACATCTGATAGTGTGAGGATTTTTGATGCCGATAATAAGGAAGTCTCTCGGGAGGTTCGCTTAAGCGAGCTTTCCGGCGCCAGTATTGGCAAGGGCGGCTATCGGCATTTCATGCTCAAGGAAATCTATGAGCAGCCTCAGGTCATTGGCGATACCCTTCATGCCTTCATTAATCCCACTGAGCGGAAAATTACCTTGCCAGAGCTTGGGTTTGACATGGGCTCTGTCACCAAGCTGACGCTGATCGCCTGTGGCACGGCCTATTACGCCTGTATGGTTGCCAAATACTGGTTCGAACAGATCGCCCGTATTCCCGTCGAAATTGATATCGCTTCTGAATTCCGCTACCGCGAAGCGCCGATGCCCGAAGGCGGTGCGGCACTGTTCGTCTCGCAATCGGGCGAGACCATCGACACCTTGGCGGCCCTACGCTACGCACGCTCACAGGGCCAGCACATCCTGTCGATTATCAATATGCCGGAAAGTGCAATCGCCCGGGAATCCGATGCGGTTTTGCATACGCTGGCCGGGCCGGAAATTGGAGTTGCCTCGACCAAGGCCTTTACCACACAGCTGACTGTGCTGGCCTGCCTCTGTGTTGCCATGGCAAAAGCCAGAGGAACCATTGATGACACAGAACAGGGAAGATTAATTGGTGCATTGACGGAAGTCCCGGCCCGCGCCGCTGAAATTCTCAATCACGATCAGCGCCTGAAAGAAATTGCAGGGGATATTTCCGAATCCCGGGATGCGCTGTATCTGGGACGGGGCTCTAATTACCCGTTGGCACTTGAAGGGGCGCTAAAACTAAAAGAGATCTCCTATATCCACGCCGAAGGCTACGCCGCGGGTGAAATGAAACATGGCCCCATCGCTTTGATTGATGAAGACATGCCGGTGATTGTCATTGCCCCCAGTGACACGCTGCTCGACAAAACCGTCTCCAATGTTGAACAGGTGATGGCACGGGGCGGGCGATTGATTTTCCTCTCGGACCGCGAGGGAGCCGCACGCATCACCGACACGACGGCGGAAGTCGTCACCCTGCCGAAAGTCGATGCCTTTGTTTCGCCCATTTTGTATGCCATTCCTGTACAATTGCTGGCCTATCATGTTGCCGTTCTTAAGGGCACTGATGTGGACCAGCCCAGGAACCTGGCGAAAAGTGTAACCGTGGAGTGACCAAGATGAAGAAATCGGCATTAGCTCTGGTTGTGGCGCTGGCCCTCGGCCTGGCGGGAGCAGCTGACGCCCAGACGGCGGCAGAAAACTCAGCTCAATGCGCGAAAATCTTTGAACAATGCAAGGCCCAGTGCACGGCCAACTATGAGAATGACAACCTGCAACGCGCGCCCTGCATAACCGTCTGCTCGGGGCGCTACGCCGCTTGCGATGCCGGCGTTGTCTATGACACGGCAAAGCCCTGGGTTGAAGAAAGCATTGAAAAAGCCAAACCCTGGCTTGAGCAGCAGACGGAAAAAGCAAAGAAGCTCTTCGATGACCTGATCAAGGAATATGGCTCAGACGGGGAGTCCTCTGATCCACAGAAGAAGACCAAAGATAACAGCATTTAAGGTTTTTAATGTTGATACGCGGCTAGAGCAAAACCGGAGCGAATAGGTTCTTTCGCGAACGTGGCTTTGCGGCGATATCAATGAGTTAGAGCATTTCCGGTGATTCAAAAATCACCGGAAATGCTCTAGGCCTCAGGGATTACATCAAAGGCAACACTTATCCGTTTTTCATCGCTGGTAAACGGGATCGTCCGATGTCCAAAATAAGATGGGAACAGTACCATCAGGCCTTCTAGCGGTTTAACGATATGGAGCGGCGGAGTGTCTGTGCTCCGGATCAGATAGAGGGCGCGTCCGAATTCGATCCAGCCTTCATGGGCCTCACCGGACATATCAACCGCCTCGGGTAATGCCGGATAATAGACACCGCTTAACCATGCGGCGGGATGCATATGGACTTTCTGGAATCCATTTCTATCCATCACGTTGCCCCACGATATCAGGTTATATTCTTTCGGATGCGTCCTCAAAAATGGATGCTCCGGCGTTTCCGGATGCGTATCAAGATATTCTGTAATCGCCACCTCGATCATTCCGTGAAAGGCTTTCAGCGCCTTATCCTGGGATCCGTCAAAAATTTGTCCTGTTCCCTGTCCGGATATGAGTGAGCGGTTTCTATCCAGATATTTCAGCGTTGGGTGGGCGCGGATATGGTCTGAAAACGCTGCATTAAATGCCGAAACATTTTCATAACCGGCAATCGTTTCGAACTGCTTCGGCTGGATAAGGCGCTCAAAATCCAGCAGGAATCCGGCGTCTTCACGGCGCCCCAATTCGTTTAGAGCGGTCGCCTTGAACGCCAGGCCGGGAATGTGATTGGGCTTGATCGCAAGGCATTTCTCACACGCCTCCAAGGCTTTTTCCGGCTCCTTGTTGCAAAGATAGGCATATCCTAGTCGAGCTTGCTGGTCCGTGGATTCTGGGGCAAGACCTACCGCCTGTTCGCTAAATCTGACAGCATCTTCGGTTTCACCTGTACCGGTCAGCGCATAACTCAGATCCATCAGTGCATTCAGGTCGTTGGGGTTTAGCTCAACCGCCCGGCGACAGGCCACAGCCGCGCCTTCATATTCACCGGCCGTTCGTTTCAGGTTGCCGATCTGGCCATGTGCCGGTTGATACTCCGGGGCAATTTTGATGGTGTTTTCAAAAGCCGCCAGAGCCCCATCCATGTCGTCCATTCGAGCTAAAGAAAGACCAAGATTGTAATACGTTTCCGCATTCGATGGGTCCAGACGGATGGCCTCCCTGTAGGCCTTTGCAGCACTGTCGAAATCACCCTGTTCATGATAGGCAACTCCCAGCTTGGTCTGCAATTCGGGCTCTTTCGGGGCGAGGCCCACGGCACGCCGGAAAGCCTCAACGGCATCATCAGCATGACCTAAATTAAGACAGGTAAAGCCTAAGTTAAAGAGGGCGTCCAGGTCGTCCGGCTGGAGGGTCACGGCTTGGCTTAGGGACGTTTTTGCCGAACCGAAATCGCCCGATTGTGCCAGTATGCCACCGAGTAAGGCATGATACTGCGGTGCAAGATTGTTTATGGAAATTGCCTGATGGAGAAGGGCAAGGGCATCATCAGCCCGCCCTGTCAGATGACTGATGACGCCCAGCAGGTGATAGGCGTCGGCATAGCGGTCGTTGCAATCGAGCACCTTGATGCAAATTGCTTCGGCTTTTTCCAGCTGGCCATTTTGCAGATGCTGTCCTGCAAGTTGCATGGACTGCTCGATATCCGTTTCTGCCAGCATGATACCCTCGGTTAATTACAACGGCGTATGCACAAAAACTTTCATACACGTGCACATTACCTATCATTTTCACAGCCGCACAGGCAAAAGAAAACCGGGGCCAAAAGGCCCCGGTTCCCCATCTCTATATCCGGTATAACCCCGGTATATTGATTTTCTGAACAGAAACTAGAAGTTCAGTCTGGTTCCTGCGTAGATGGTCGTGAAGTCGTCGTAATTTACACCGGCAACACCGCCCTCATAGGAAGAGCGCGCAAATCCGGCATACAGATCTGCACCGACGGAATCAACGTTCTGGTTAACAGAAACGTGGAATGTTTCGCCTTCATCGTTGTTCGCAACACTTTCGTCCGTTGTCGAATACGTGAACGCAAAACCGGTAGAACCAAGATTGGTCAGATTGGCTTCATAGCCGATACCGCCACTGATGTTTCTGCCTTCAATAAGCGTTCCGGTTGAAACGTCTTCCCGGGAGTAACTGATCTGTGCGCTAAGGCCGCTATCGTGCTTGATACCAGCAGATCCACCCAGGCTCGCATCAACAGTGGTGCTACCAGCAGCGGTGTTTTCGTAGAACGCAGCAGCTGCGACCTGAACGCCACCAAACTTGCCGCCGTAGTTGACAGCAACGGACTGACCATTGTCCTGATGAGAAACAGCCAACTTCAGACCACCGAAGGAAGGTGTGTCATAACGAACACGATCTTCACGACCCGGATCGAAGTTACCTGATGCAGCTGAACCAACGCCAGCACCGGCAGCTGTAATCCCGTTATTGCTAACTGCAAAATGCGAGTTCCCCATAACAGCAGCACCAGTTGTTCCGTGGAACGGAGCACCCGGCATGAACGACTGCGTAGCCGCGCCATCACCAGCGATGGAAGACTGACCGATGGACAGTGTACCCAAAGATTTGTGCTTGAAATCAACTCTGGAATGACGGATCTGCCAACCGCTGTCGGTCTGGACTTCGCCGTTGTTGACACTAGTTGTGGTGCTGGTTGAGTTCGTGTTGAGAGCTCCGCCTGAGTTACTGTTCGGGAAGTTCATTTCCACGAGGCCACCAATCGCTACGGATTCGGTCATCTGCCCGGAAACAATCCAGCGAACGCGGGATTTGGTGTTACGGCCATCGCCCTGGAACAGCTGAGAATCGTTGCCGTTGTCTTGATAGAACAACGCACGGACGATCTGGCCGCTCATGACCAGGCTGTTTTTGTTGCCGTTGTTAATGCCGGCTTCAGCCTGCGAAACAACAGCTGGAGCGCTGATAGCTACGAGAGCAGCAGCAGCAACAGATGTTTTAAGAACAGTTTTGATATTCACTTTTATCTCTCCTTACACCGTTTAGGTGGGGTTTCCCCTAGATTTACGAAACTTGAAACTGCCTACAACCCCAAACCCGGATACCGGCAGCGCCTCATCTCTGATCGGACGCATTCTAATCAGTTCGGCCTTAAGGCATAGTAAAATCAGCCTGCTTTGATGTTTTTTTGTTACATTGTGTTTTTTTTGCAACACTGCATTGTGAAACCGGGCGCGCTTGGGTGAGCGAAGATCAGGGGGAGTCCACCGTAAAGGTTGGTGACGGGACCTCCAGAATATCAAGAAGCATCCGGCAATCGGTCTCAATTTTCCGGACATCACGTTTGTTAAGGACATCAGAATACTGCCCGACGCGGCTTTCGGTAACGGCTTTGCCGTAATGCGGAGAATGGAAGGGCTGTCCGGAGGACTGCGAGCCGGTGCGCAACCAGTCTTCATCGGTGTTGTCCTTCAACGGGTGGAACCCGCCGAGGTCAATTCCCAGAAACGTCTGCAACTCGGATGTCACGGACAGCGGATCACGGACCAGATGTTCGTATTTGACGTAAATTGTCTTTTGGTGGAAGTCGGCGTCGGGGCCCTCAAAACAACGCTGGTAGTACGATAAATAGTCCGCCGCAATTCTGGCCGGGCTGGTCCCGGCGAATTCAGCCGCACCCTTACGCCCGGCACGGACAGCCGACGCCACAGCATCGCGTGGGTCGCGTAGAATGACAACAAAACGGGCTTCCGGTAGAAGCTCGCTCAACAGGGGAAAGTTCGGGGTCAATTGCGGGTGTTTCAAAATCAGGTGCGCCGGATTGCCGTAACGCTGCCGCGTCAAATCCAGCAGTTGACGGATCTGATTGCCGCAAAATTCACCGAGATGACGATCATCATCAAAATAAAAACGAGCATGCTGATCAAACATGTAGAGGCAGCGGGCATAGGTCTCGACCAGTCCACGCAGATAAATGACCTCACCGATCATCGGGTTGGTATCGCGACCCTGACAGAGAATGGATTGCAGAAGACTGGTGCCGGTGCGTAAAAATCCACCAACGAATGTGATTGTTTTCATGGTTGCCACCCGTTGCCGCCCATTACCACCTGTTACCGCCCGTTACCAATTGTGGCCATGGAACATCCAGGCCCGCCGGTTTATGGGGCGGAGAATAGCTTGGGCGAAACTTGAAGCCAAGACCCCAGACGTTAAACGGGGATCGAAATGGCTGGTCAAATCCAAAGCGCATGGGCTAGATTCGGCAGATGAATAAGGGTAACCGACAACGCCATCAGAAGCCGCCACAACAAATTTCTGAATTGTTCCTGAAAGGCCAGCAACTGCTCGGTGCAGGGCAACCTCATCAGGCCGGGGCGGCTCTTCGCAAGGTTCTGAAAATCGCACCCGGGCACGCCGAAGCGGCCCACCTTCTGGGCATCCTTGCCTGTCAGAACGACAACCCGACGGCGGGGGTCAAATACATCCGCCAGGCCATTTCCGCCGCACCGGAAGAACCGATATATTACAATAATATTGGTCAGGCCTATAAAAGCGCCGGACAACTACAAAAAGCCATGGAGAGCTTCCGCCATGCCGTCGAGCTCAATCCCGATTATGCGGAGGCCCACTATAACCTGGCGGCGGCCTATCACGGGCTAGGCCGACTTGAAGACGCGGTTCTCCACTATCGCCAGGCCCTGACACAACGGCCCGACGATGCAGAAGCCCATTACGACCTCGGCATAGCCTTGAAAAGCCTGGGGCGCCTGAACGAGGCGATTGAAAGCCTTGAGCGGGCCTTGACCTGCCAGCCCACTTACCTGAATGCCATGATTGCCAAGGGCAATTCCTTAAAAGATCTTGGGTATCCGGAAAAGGCGGTTGAGTGCTTTAAAAAGGCCCTTTCCATTCAGCCACACTCTGCCGAGGTTTATCTTAATCTTGGAAATTCCTATGAGGAGCTGGGGCGCAAGCCGGAAACCATTTCGAGTTTCAACAGGGCCATTGAAATCAATCCCGGCTATGCTGAAGCCTATCGCATGCGGGCTTTGGCTAAAAAGCACACGTCCGAAGACGATGCCGACATCAGGGCCATGGAAGACCTGATCTTATCACCGGATATCAGCGCAGATGATCGCATGCATCTGTCATTTGGTCTCGGAAAAGCATTTGAAGACCTTAGGCAGTACGAAAAGGCGTTCGAGCACTTTAGGGGCGGCAATCTCCAAAAACGACAAACCCTTACGTACTCGGTCGAAGAGGATCAGGAAAAGTTCCAAGACCTGAAAAATATTTTCGGCCCAGAACTCTTCAAACATCTCCAAAACACTGGTATCGACGATCCGACACCCTTGTTTGTTGTTGGCATGCCCCGATCCGGTACAACCCTGGTTGAACAAATTCTGTCCAGCCATCCTGACGTTCATGGCGCCGGCGAGTTGAACCATCTACACAACATCGTGCCTGATTTTCCACTTCAGAAACTGGCGTCTGTGTCGGCTGGTGGTATTGACGAAAACCTGCTTTCCGACCTCAAACAATTGGGCGAACGCTACATTCGTGATCTCAGGGCCCATTCAACCGATGCGCGCTTCATAACTGACAAGATGCTGGACAATTTTCTGCATATTGGCCTGATCCGGCTGGCGCTGCCAAAAGCCAAAATCATTCACTGTCGGCGCGATCCGATGGATACCTGTCTATCGATTTTTAAGACGTACTTCGTGAACTGGCGTCCCTATTCCTTTGATCAGACGGAAATCGGCCAGAACTACAACCTGTACCGCGACCTGATGGCCCATTGGCACACGGTTTTGCCGGGGGTCATTTTTGATATCCAATATGAAGACGTGGTATCGGATCAACTCAACCAGACAAAACGGCTGCTCGAATTTTGCGATCTCGACTGGAATGACGCCTGTCTTGATTTCCATAAATCCGACAGGCCGGTCTCAACCGCAAGCTCCAGTCAGGTCCGCCAACCGCTCTACAGCGATTCCGTGCAGGCCTGGCGACGCTACGAAACCCAGCTTGAACCGTTACGCCGCATCCTGGAAAGTTGATTTTTGAGCAACAGACTGGCGTTGGCGGGTATGGCGTCTTATGTGTTGGGCCGGACACTTGCAGCAAAGGGCACTCACCATGGCAGCTTATGATTTTGACCTGATCACCATCGGCGCTGGCTCCGGCGGGGTCCGGGCGTCACGCGTCTCGTCTGGCATGGGGGCAAAGGTCGCCGTGGTCGAAAATATGCGCACCGGCGGCACCTGCGTGATGCGCGGCTGCGTGCCGAAAAAACTGCTGATCTATGGTGCGCACTTCGCCGAAGACTTCGAAGATTCCCGTGGCTACGGCTGGACACCCGGCAACAACACGTTTGACTGGCCGAGCCTGATTGCCGCCAAGGACAAGGAACTGGACCGCCTTGAAGGGGTTTATCATAACATCCTGACCGGCGCCGGGGTGACCGAACTGAACGGCACCGGCAAGCTGCTCGACAACCATACCGTTGACGTCAACGGCAAGACCTACACCGCTGAAACCATCCTGATCGCCACCGGCGGCTGGCCGTCCATGCCACCTGTTCCCGGCATCGAACATGTGATCACGTCAAACGAAGCCCTCGACCTTCCCACACTGCCCAAACACATCGTCGTCGTCGGTGGTGGTTTCATTGCCGTCGAGTTTGCCGGCATTTTCAACGCGCTGGGGGCCGAGGTTCACGAAATCATCCGCGCCGACAACATCCTGCGCGGTTTCGATGACTCGGTGCGGACCGGTCTGCGTGAAGAGATGACCAAAAAAGGCATCACCATCCACAGCGGCATCAACGTCACCAATATCGAAAAACAAAACGACGGCCGTTTCCGCATGAGTTTCGATAATGCCGAGCCGTTGGACACCGACCTGATCATGTACGCCACCGGTCGGGCCCCCAATACCAAAGGCATTGGGCTTGAGGACGTCGGTATTGAACTCGACCGAAATGGGGCAATTGTTGTTGATGACTACTCGAAAACGAATATCGACAACATCTACGCCATCGGTGATGTCACCGACCGCATGAACCTGACCCCGGTGGCCCTGGCCGAAGGCATGGCCTTCGCTAAAACCCTTTACGACAACACACCGGTCAGCATGGCCTACGACAACATCCCGTCCGCGGTATTCAGCCAGCCACCCATCGGCACGGTCGGCCTGACGGAAGAACAGGCCCGCGACCGCGGAGAAGTCGATATTTACCTCTCCAGCTTCAAGGCCATGAAACACACGCTTTCTGGTCGCGATGAACGGTCATTGATGAAGATTATCGTTGATCGCAAAACCGACGTCGTGCTCGGCTGTCACATGATGGGCGCCGATGCGCCCGAAATCATCCAGGGCATCGCTATCGCCATGAAATGCGGGGCAACAAAAGCCCAGTTCGACTCAACCATCGGCATTCATCCGACGGCGGCGGAAGAGTTTGTGACGATGCGCGAGAAGGCGGGGTAAAACAAATATCCGAAAACGGTATTTTCCCGACTATTAACACGTACGACGTCTTCAATCTGCAAAGCAATATGTACCCAACAGAGTCATTACAGTTTTTTTGGAAAATAAAATTTTAGGTAACAAATCCTTTTAAGAACATCAGTTTTACTGACATAAAAATTTCCTCCATCTACCCCATTAGCTGTTATTGGATAATATTTTCCTTTTGGGAAAAAACCACTTATGTCTTTTTTCATCATGGGAGAAGATAAGTTCATATTGCAGCCACTTGAACTAACGGCATCTACCCTTATTGAGCCAGACCCTTCTAATATCTCGAAGACTCCTCCTTTCAATATTCCTTTCTCATCAGAAAGGCGGTCATAAACGGTTGGTTTTGAGGGCGTATCTGATAAGGATAATTTTTTTTCTAAATTTGCGATTTTTTTATCTGAGAAATCAGTCATTTCACGTAATTGTTTGTTCAGCTCATTATTTTTATCTGAAAGTTTTTGGATTTCATTCTCATATTCAGATACTTTTTCGCCCAGTCGTTTGACTACTGTCACCAGTTTTTCTTTTTCAAATTTCAAATTCTCAAACTGAGTCCAAACAGGATCGCTGGCGAGTTTGCTCTGTTCAAGTTGAACTCTTTCCAATTCCATAAAGGCTGTTTCTTTTTCATTAACAGCCGATTTCATCAATAAAGTTGCCTCTTGAAGTTTGTTTTTTAATAGCTCAACTTGTTTTTGAAATTCGGCTCGCTGGTGATTAGAAAAAATTATGGGTTTTAGTGCCTGTTCAATTTTTTCAGACTTCGAATAATCGCTAATAATCCATCGACGCGCGTCTTCTGGACTCATCAGAATGGCCCAAACCAAAGCTCCGGCGGCGGCAACTCCCGCACCGAATCCAGCCGCTCCACTCTTATTCCACCAGTCGGACATATTTATTCCTTTTGGAACCCGCAAATTTATTTCAACAATTCGCAAACACCTGACCATGTCGTTCGACAAAATGGACAATTAAATATTTCATCTGGCAATCCTTAAAAACCACTCACTATGAGAGTTTAGCAAAGAGACACGCGTACAGAAAGGCAGAACACGATCAGAAAGCGCGCAATTGGTGAGGGCACCAAGAGCCAGACACTTTTATCTGATTACAACTGAGGACGTGGCCGCGATCAGTTTAAATCGGCGCTTCCGGTAGGAACGGGTCGATGTTGAGGCCGGTTGCCGGGTTGGCCTCGGGGTCATGGTCATGGCGGATGTCGTGCACATGCACGTCGTCAGCCGAGTGCTCGGTCAGGATATCGACAGCGCGTTTTTCGTGTTCGTCATCGCGGATGCCGACCCATAACAACAGGCCGCCTTTTTTCAGTTGGCCTTCGATATGATCGGCGTGATGTTTGCCGAGATGGCTGGCAATGACCGAACCGACAATCCCACCGCCACCACCGCCGGCAAGTGCGGCAAGCACGACAGTCGCCAAGGCGCCGCCGGAGGCCACAACCATGCCGGTCACGGCAAAAGAACCCAGCATAAACAAACCGCCAACGACTGCCGCCTGTCCCTGGGCCACTCCTTCGCGCCCAACATAGGCGGCGCGGGGAACCTCGGCGTCGTCTTCCAGTTCCTCGACTTTGGTGTAATCGTGACCAAGTTTTTCGGTCACCGCCTTTTCTTCGGCAAGCAGGCTGATCTCGGCACGATCAAACCCGGCGCTCTGTAATGCATCGATAGCGGCATCAAATGAGGCGACGTCATGAAATACGCCGACCGCTTCTCGCGCCGTGTTTTTTGAAGATGAAAACTGTGGTGAAGAGGCCATAACATTACCTCGCTAGAAATTGCTCTGTTGCGCACAACACTCGATTTCAGCACTGCGCCATCATACCGTAAATCGGCTGCTTTCTCAAGGTGATGCGGGGATGAGGCTGTGGCCTGTCAGTCTTCTGCGGTGACCAGCCAGACCGCCATGCCGCCCAAAACCGACCCGGAAACCCGGCCCTGCCATTTCCAGAACAGCGGGCTGGACTGCAGGGCTTTGCCAATGGGCGCGACACAAAGGATGGCCAGACTGAAAACCGCAAGACTGAGCAGCGCGAAACTGAGGCCGAGGACAAACAGCTGTGTCGACATACCGCCCCGCCCGGGGTCGGTGAACTGTGGCAGAAAGGCGATGAAGAATATGGCGAGTTTGGGGTTCAGCAGACACAGCGTTGCCGCCTGACGGATAATCTTGAGTCTCGGCAAACCGCCATTGGCCGCGCGGAGTGAAATGGCGTTTTCCGGTGTCGTAAAGGCCCTGTAGGCGAGATAAATCAGGTAAACCACACCGGCGTATTTAACGGCCAGATAGAGCTTGGGGGCGGAAACGAACAACTGGCTGAGGCCCAGCGTGATGGCGGTGACGTGGATGACCAATGCCAGCGCGATTCCCCCGGCAGCGAGAAACCCGGCGGTCCGGCCCTGTGACAGGGTTCGGGTCAGCACATAGATATTGTCCGTGCCGGGCGTAATTGCGAGCAGGAAAACCGTCCCCAGATAGGCGCCATAAACAGCCGGATCGACGAGAAACATGCGAAATCTCCCTCAGGTCAGCCGCCACATTATGGCTCCGTAAGGTCGTGGTGCAAGAGCAATAGTCACCACCTTAGACTTTCTCTGGAAAAGCCCGCAGAAGCGGCGTATACCGTGCAGTTCTGTTTTTGTGGCCCGCTTCTGGAGATAAAACCTGGCGGGCCAGCCTGGGCAACCGACTGAGTTTGAGGACGAGATGAGCAATACCTGGACACCATCAAGCTGGCGCGACAAACCGATCTCACAGGTTCCGGTTTATCCCGACGCAGCGGCGGCAAAAAACGTTACGGACCGTCTGCGCACCTCTCCGCCGCTGGTTTTTGCCGGGGAAGCCCGCAGTCTCAAGCGCGCCCTCGGTGAAGTCTGCAACGGTCACGGGTTTCTCCTGCAAGGCGGCGACTGCGCCGAAAGTTTCGCTGAGTTCCACCCCGATAACATCAGAGACACCTTTCGCGTGCTGCTGCAAATGGCGGTCGTGCTGACCTATGGTGCTGCGATGCCGGTGGTCAAGGTCGGTCGCATGGCTGGTCAGTTCGCCAAACCCCGTTCGGCGCCAACGGAAACCATTGATGGTGTTGAGCTGGATTCGTACCGCGGCGACATGGTCAACGGTATGGAATTCACACCTGAATCCCGGACCCCGGACCCCGAACGCCTGATGCAGGTTTATAACCAGTCCGCATCGACCTTAAACCTGCTCCGCGCCTTGGCCCAAGGCGGGTATGCCGACCTGCACAAAGTGCATCAGTGGAATCTTGATTTTGTTGCCGACAGTGCGTTGGGTGAACGTTATCAGGACATGGCCGCCCGGCTGGACGAAACGCTGGCGTTCATGGCCGCCTGTGGCGTGACTTCGTCGACCACACCGCAAATTCGCGAAACCAGTTTCTATACCTCGCACGAAGCCCTGTTGCTGGAATATGAAGAGCCCATGGTGCGTGAGGATTCAATCACCGGCGGCCTGTACGATACGTCGGCCCATCTGTTGTGGATTGGCGACCGGACCCGCCAACTGGATGGGGCTCACGTTGAATTCATGCGCGGCATCGGCAACCCCGTCGGCATGAAAGTTGGCCCCAGCATGGACCCCGATGAGCTGATCAGACTGATCGACACTCTGAATCCGGAAAACGAAGCCGGTCGTCTGACCCTGATTTCGCGGATGGGTGCCGACAACGTTGAGACGATGCTGCCGCCACTGGTGCGCCGGGTCAAACAGGAAGGCCGCAATGTGGTCTGGGTTTCCGACCCCATGCACGGCAATACGATCAAAAGTCCGAGTGGTTTTAAAACCCGCCCGGTTGATGCGATTTTGGCCGAGGTCAAAGGGTTTTTCGCTGTGCACCTCTCGGAAGGAACGCACGCGGGCGGCGTACATTTTGAAATGACCGGACAGGACGTGACCGAATGCACCGGCGGCGCCCAGAAAATTGGCGATGATGACTTAGGCGCGCGCTATCATACTCACTGTGACCCACGGCTGAATGCCAAACAGGCACTGGAACTGGCCTTTCTGCTGTCTGAAATGCTGAAGCAGAACCGGGCCTGATGGAAAAGCCAATTACCCCGATTAAGACGGAACTCGCGAGCCCGCCCGGCGGTCATTATTCGCAGGCCATCCGCCATGGTGATGTGGTTTATGTGTCCGGACAGCTGGGGTTCGCGCCGGGCTCGACCGACCCCGTTGTCGGCTCTGTCGAAACCCAGACCCGCAATTGCCTTGCCAATGTCGCGGCAATCCTTGAGGCCGCGGGCAGTGGTCTCGACAAAACCCTGAAAATGACCATCTACGTCTCCGATGTAGCACTCTGGCCCGAAGTCAACACCGTCTACGCTGACGTCATGGGCAACCACCGCCCGGCCCGCGCCATTGTGCCGTGCAATATGCTACATCACGGCTTTCAGGTCGAAATCGACGCCATCGCGGCGATATAGCTTTATCGTTTTCATTGCCTGAAATGCCCGCACAGTTTTAGCTTACTTGTGGCACCAGCTAGGGTTTCGAAAAATCCTTCAGGAACCTTTCAATCGTTGTCTGGAGGACTTCCGACTGCGCTGCGACCTGCCCGGATTCATTCAACACCCCAGTAGCCAGGGTGCCGGTCCGGTTTGCAACATTTTGCACATCATCGATATTTGACGAAATACTATCGGTCGACTTCGCGGCTTCCTCGATGTTCCGAGCGATTTCACTGGTCGCAGCGCCCTGCTGTTCAACGGCCGCCGCAACACTGGTCGTGACATGATTAATCTGACCGATGGTATCGGTAATTTCGCCAATCGATTTGACGGCTTCTGCAGTCGCGTTTTGAACGCTGACGACCTGAGTTGAAATATCTTCAGTTGCCTTGGTGGTTTGGTTGGCAAGCGATTTTACTTCCGACGCGACAACCGCAAAACCCTTGCCGGCATCTCCGGCCCGGGCCGCTTCAATCGTCGCATTCAAAGCCAGCAAATTGGTTTGTTCAGCAATATCACTGATCAGTGCGATGACGCTGCCGATTTTCTCAGCGACTTTGGCAAGATCCTGGATGATCTCGTTGGTCGAATTGGCTTCGCTCTCAGCACGCAACGACACTTGTTGGGCTTGACCCATCTGCTGGCTAATTTCCGAGATCGCAGTTGATAGCTCATCCGCTGCCGCGGATACGGTTTGTACATTAACGGATGTCGACGTTGACGCGTCGGCGACTATTCGGGTTCGTTCCGTAGCTTTTTCCGCCATTTCCGACATTTCGGTTGAGGACTCGTACAGCCCGTCGACAGATTTAGAGACGTTCGTTAAAACACCCGAGATCGAATTTTCGAATTGCTTGGCGAGGCCATCACGACGTTGGGCCGTTTGTTCACGAAGTACCTGCTCTTCTTTTTCCCGCTCGGCCAGGGCATCCATGCGCATCAGGTTATCTTTAAACACCTGAACGGCACTGGTGATAGAACCGATTTCATCCTGATGTTTTACCTCCGGGACCTCGATCTCGCGATCACCTTGGGTCAAGGCCTCCAGAACTTCGACAATTATTCCCAAAGGCCTTAAATTGCGGCGAAGATAAATTGAGAGCCCAAAAGTCAGAATAATCAGGGCGATGGTCAGGCCGCCGTAGGAAGAATAGTCAATAAATTTTTGAGTATTGTAAGCTTCCGTAAAAACTTTCGCCGTTACCAACCGCCCGACGACATCACCGGTCATTCCCGCAATCGGTTGGGCAATGATCTCGTAGGCAACATCATCGATAAGCGACACAGATCTGAATGCAGTGTCTTTAGCCTTCAGGTTAGATTTGATCTGTTCCCAGAGGTCCGGCGCCGTACCGGACGCGACCTCTCCGTTTTGGTCAATAACGAAGACGTCCATAACGGCATTGGTTTTAAAACTTTTAAGAAGGCTATCCAGATTTTTCGAGTAAATTCCCGCACCAATCAGTTTCCCGCGCGAAACCAAAGGCATCGCAGATGAAACGACGATCTTGCCGTGGTGATTCAACACCAACCCCTGCACGAGTTTGTTTTCAGCCAAGGCGCCGACGACGTTGGCTTGCGTGGTGGTTCCTGCAAAAGCTTCCGGATGAGAGGAGACAATTTTCCCGGTTTTGTCAGAGATATCTAGGTGATCGATGACACCGCCGGTACTCAAGCGGTTGTAGGTCGGCTGCATGGCTTCCGGCAATTTCGCCGTATCGCCGGATTTAAGGGTGTTTCGAAGTTCCCGGTTACGGGTCAGGCTGGTAAACTCAGACGCAAACCCTTCGAGGTTGGTGGCGATGCCTTTCTGGAACAGGGCACGCTGCAAGGTAGCTGCGGTCTCCGTGGCCCGGAGTTCTGCATTCGACAATGAAATGCGTCCAACGATGCCGATGCTTGCGCCGACCAAAACCATGGCGGCAACAGCACCGATATTAATGCGAGTTCGTAGTAACATTGTCTCAAGCTCCCAAATGGCATGCGAAAAGGAGTGGCGACCTATAATCCAGGTTTAATGCCACCCCTCTATCAACATCGATGATGTTTTATTCGGTTGGGTATCCGGCCGCTTTCCAGGCAGGGTAACCATCACGATAGTAGTACAGGTTGGTATATCCCCAGGCCACCGCCTTGGCGCAGGCCGCTGACGAGCGCAGGCATTTCTCGCCGTTGCAGTAAATTACGACCGGGTCGCCTTTTTTGGCAATTTTGGCGAAGGAATCTTCGGTGAATACTTTTTTCAGTTCCAGGTGTTCGGCCTCAGGAACACGTCCAGCATCCCAGTCGGAATTCTTGCGGACATCCAGGAAAAGCACACCTTTATCGAACAGTTCTTTGGCTTGCGCCGTCGTTACTGATTTGGAACCAGCGACGTCCGTTGGCGATACACCTGCGGCGAATGACGGTGACGCGAGAACGACAAGCATCAAGCTTGCGAAAGCAACTCTTAAGATTTTGATCATGTTTATCTCCAAAATTTTTCTTGGGTTATTCGTTTCAGTTTTCGAAATATCGGTCTGATATCAACTTTATAGGTGACAACGCTGATGTCGGGGGTTTCAGTTTGTGACCGTTCGATTTCGAATTATGTCTATTTATGTCAACAGCGCCCCGGTAATTCATCTGAATTTGCCATCTACAGAAGTTCTAGAGTTGTTATGTAAACCCATTATGAGGTGGACATTAACCTCATGTTAACGACTGTTACGCTGGTATCCGGGCGCTGATTGGTCGGTGAACGCTTTACAAGTCAGCCGACTCCAACTAAACCACCGCCAACACGAAATGTTTTGCCGCGCGTTTTTTTATGCGGCGGCGTGTGCCTTCCGACCGCAGGTCCGTAACTCGGCGCACGAAACCTGAATCCTGAAAGAAGTATCATGACAGAATTTGAAGGCGTCGTTCCGGCGCTTGAGCAGGCGTTGATTAAACGCGGCTACGCAGAATTGACCCCCGTGCAAAAAGCCGTTTTGGCGCCTGAACTCCAGGAGGCCGACGCCCTGGTATCCGCCCAGACCGGATCGGGAAAGACGGTGGCTTTCGGCTTGACCCTGGCGCACGCGCTGCTCGACGGCAAGGACCGCTTCGATCAGGCTAAGGCCCCACTGGCGCTAATTGTCGCCCCAACACGTGAACTGGCCTTGCAGGTCACACGCGAACTGGAGTGGTTGTACGAAATGACCGGCGCATCCGTGATTTCGTGCGTTGGCGGCATGGATGGTCGCACCGAGCGCCGCAATCTGGAACGCGGCGCCCATATCGTTGTCGGCACCCCGGGGCGGCTGTGTGATCACATCGATCGGCGAGCATTCAACACCTCTAACCTGAAGGCCGTGGTGCTGGACGAAGCCGACGAAATGCTCGATCTCGGGTTCCGCGAAGATCTGGAGTTCATCCTTGATGCCGCGCCGACGGATCGGCGCACCCTGATGTTCTCGGCAACGGTACCGCGCTCCATCGCAACCTTGGCCAAACGCTATCAGCGCGATGCGGTGCGCGTCGTCACCTCGGAAGAACACAAACAGCATCTCGATATCGATTATCGTGCCCTGGCAACCGCGCCCAAGGATCAGGAAAACGCCATCATCAATGTGCTCCGGTATTTTGATGCCAAAAACGCCCTCGTCTTCTGCGGCACCCGCGCCATGGTCAACCATATGACGGCACGTTTCAACAACCGGGGATTTTCGGTTGTGGCATTGTCCGGGGAGCTGAGTCAGGCTGAACGTAGCCACGCCCTGCAGGCCATGCGCGACGGTCGGGCGAAAGTCTGTATTGCCACCGATGTGGCGGCCCGCGGTATTGATCTGCCCAATCTGGAGTTGGTGATCCACGCCGATCTGCCGAAAAACAAAGAATCCCTTCTGCACAGAAGCGGGCGGACCGGACGTGCCGGGCGCAAGGGTGTCAGCGCGCTGATCGTGCCGCACAAGGCGCGCAAGCGCACTGAACGATTGTTGCGCGATGCCGGCATTGAGGCGACCTGGGCGACACCGCCGTCGGCCGATGATATCCTCAAACGCGATGATGAACGCATCCTTGCCGACCCGGCCTTAAGCGAGCCCCTGCAGGAAGACGAACAGACGTTCGCCCGTGAACTGGTGGCCCGTCACGGTGCCGAACAGATTGCCGCCGCCTTCATTCGCCAGTGTCGGGCGGGACAGTCCGCGCCGGAAGAATTACAAGATACGCCGCTGCCCGAACGCACGACCAAACAGACCAACAATTTCACCGATGGTGTCTGGATATCCCTGTCCGTCGGACGCAACCAGAAAGCCGAGCCGGGCTGGCTGCTGGCCATGTTGTGCCGTGTCGGCAACCTGAGCAAACCCGATGTCGGGGCGATCCGTATCGATCACACTCAAACCTATGTCGAACTAGAACCCGGGGCTGCCGATCGTTTCTTCAAAGCCACCGGCGACGGCACCGCAGTGGAAAAGAATGTCACCGTGACCCGCCTGGATCACGCGCCGGAAGCCTTTCCCGACACCCGACCGGACAGCCGCGACAGGTCTTACGGGAAAAAGAAGAAGTTCGGAGCGGGCAAGTCAGGGTCACGTGACGGCGCGCGTGAGAGCGCACGTGAGGGTGCCCGTGGGGGTGCTCGCGAAGGTTCGCGTGAGGGCGCGCGTGGAGGTGCTCGGGGCAGAATAGCCAAAAAACGCCCCTTCGACGATAAACCCAGTCAATCAGCAGGGGACGAAAAACCTTGGGCCAAAAATAAAAAATCACGGGACGATAAACCGCGGGATAAACCCAGCCAATCGGCAGGAGACGAAAAACCCTGGGCCAAAAATAAAAAATCGCGGGACGATAAACCGCGCGATAAAACCAGGACGACATCCACGGACAAAAAACCCTTTAAATCCAAGGATACGTCTCCGTTCACCAAATCCGGTGCCAAGGGTGGCTCCAAGGGTGGTGGCGAAAAGTCCGGGTTTACGCCCTTGAAACGCAAGAAGCCAAACAAGTAAACTGCCTGGGTTAAGCGCACCGCAAAGAGGCCGCAAAGAGGATAGTCCGATGCTTCAGACCCCCAGATCCTACCGCGGCATGGTCACGGCCCCGCATCACCTGGCGGCACGGGCCGGCCTTCGGGTACTTGAAGACGGTGGCAACGCCATTGAAGCCATGGTCGCCGCAGCCAGCACCATTGCTGCCGTTTACCCTCATATGAACGGGCTTGGGGGGGATAATTTCTGGCTGATCCATACGCCGGGCAAAGATGTCGTCGGCATTGATGCCTGCGGCGGGGCAGCGGCAAAGGCGGATATCAGTTTTTACAAAAATCAGGGACTGAACACCATTCCATCGCGGGGGCCACTGGCGGCGCTGACCGTCGGCGGGGCCGTCTCGGGCTGGCAGGAAGCCCTGAACTTCAGCGCCCGTGAATGGGGCGGCCGGTTATCATTGGAACGCGTGCTCGAAGACGCCATCCACTATGCCCGAAACGGCGTCGCCGCAACCACGACGCTGGCCGCCAATGTGGCCGGAAAAATGGCCGAAATGGGTCAGTCACCGGGTTTTCATGATACCTTCCTGATCGACGGCAAGGTGCCGGTCGAGGGGCAGCGGTTCAGCCAGCCCCGACTGGCGGCAACGCTTGAACGCCTCGCCCGTAACGGACTTGATGATTTTTACCGGGGGGATCTGGCCCAGGTTATTGCCGCTGACCTAAAACGCGCGGGGTCGCCCCTGACCCTCGATGATCTCGAACATCACCACGCCCTGATGGTCAAGCCGCTGTCCGTTGATGTTGCCGGGCATCGCGTCTTCAACATGCCGCCGCCGACCCAGGGGCTGGCCTCTTTGATGGTGCTGGGTATTTATGAGCGGCTAGGAATCCGCGAGGCAGAAGGCTTCGACTACATTCACGGTCTTGTCGAATCAACTAAACGAGCATTTCGGATCCGCGATACCCATGTCACGGACCCGGCCTATATGAAGCAGGATGCGGCGTCCTTCCTGAACCCGGAACTTCTGGATCGACTTGCCGCCGAGATCGACCCAAAATCCGCCCTGCCCTGGCCGGACGCGTCCGCCAAGGGCGATACGGTTTGGCTCGGCGCTGTAGACGGTGAAGGCCGCGCCGTCAGCTTCATTCAAAGCATTTACTGGGAATTCGGGTCGGGCACGGTGCTCGAAGACAGCGGCATCACCTGGCAGAATCGTGGCGTCAGTTTCAGTCTGGATGAAACCCATCATAATTGCCTGCAGCCCCACCGCCGCCCCTTCCACACCATCCAGCCCGCCCTGGCCCATCTGTCGGATGGTCGGGTCATGCCCTACGGCACCATGGGCGGGGAGGGTCAGCCGCAAACCCAGGCCATGGTATTTTCACGCCATGTGATGCACGGACAGGAGTTACAACACGCTATAACCCAGCCGCGCTGGCTGCTAGGCCGTACCTGGGGCGCGGAAAGCACGACCTTGAAGATGGAAAACCGAATTGACCCGGCGTTGATTGACCAACTGAAGTCCGCCGGACACAATATCGAAATGACCGGACCGTTCGATGAAGTGATGGGCCACGCCGGTGCCCTCGTGCATCACCCGGATGGCCTGATCGAAGGTGCCGCCGACCCCAGAGGCGACGGGCTGGCCGCCGGGTTTTAAACGCCGACCCTCACCACGGCGTCAAATGCCCTCAGCCCACGCCATCAACCGGTTGACGGCTTCTACGGCGTTGGAGCCGTACCGTCTGGAAAACCGTTCACGGGCTGCATCGCTGCCGAGGAGGCCGTGAACTTCTTTGAAAAGAGCTGCCAGGAATCGCTTGTAGCCGACCTGCGAGAGCTCCCATCCGGCATCCGTTTCATGCTCTCCGACCGGCGTTAAATGGGCGTTGACCAGCTCGATAAACCAGTCCTGCCGACGCTCGAAGTTTTCGAAGTGCGGCGCGATAGCCATTAGTGCATCAATGACAACGGCATTTATTTCAGGGGAGTCATAAACGCTGTCCCAGTCAAAATTTTCGCCGTCCAGTTCGCGGATGCTCTCGACCACCCGGCGGCATCTTTCTTGAAACAGATCAACACTTTCCGGGCCGATCATCATGTTGAGACCTGAGAAAAAACCGGGCAGCATGCGTTTGGAAACCGTGTCCAGCCGTCCGTCGCGGGGTTCTTGGAACAGATGGGCAAATTTTTTGACGACCACCCGCCCAAAAGGAAATTCCCGCGCGCTGTCCCATTCCGCCCGCTCACGCGCGTCAACATAGGCTTCAAAAGACTGCTCCAGCGATTCTGCCAATTGAGACACCTGGGCCTGAAACTCCTGTTCCATGGCGCTGATGTCTTCAGTTCGCAGGAACCCGCCGTTGGTTTGTGCCTTGGCTTTCATCTGGCCAACCATGGCGGTCACCGCCGAAGTTGCCTTCTGTTGGCTCAATTCTTTTGGTGAAGCCGGTTTTGGTTTTTTTCGAGCCGGTCTCGCCGGTTTTTCAGCGACCTTCGGAGCGGGGCTTGGAGGTGCAGATACCAGAGTGGATGCCAGAGTGGATGCTGGAGTGGATGCTGGAGTGGATGCTGGAGTGGGCGCCGGAGCCGCTTCCGTCCATGCTGGCCCGGAGTCGGCTTTCTTCGAACGCTCGGCCTCTTCCCATTCCCCACCCGACTTGCCTGTCTGGGGGCGTTTGTTTTCTTCCCACGCCTGTCCTGAGGCAGGCTTTTGCCCCCCCTTGTCTTCTTTCCATGCCTGTCCTGAAGCGGTCTTTTGCAATGGTTCGGTTTTTTCCCCCGTCTGCCCCTTGGCCGGTGAGGGAGAAGCCTTTGCTGTAGGGGCTGGGGCTGTAGGGGCCGGGCCAACCCGCTCTCCGGGCTTGGCCGTTGGCGTCATGCCCAGATCCTCTTCCAGACTGGCCAGCTCGTTAGTACTTGATGTCGCCCGACCTACCGGCGACCGGTTGGTTCCATCGATAACACTGGGGCGTTTGCGAATGCGCTGCGCCGCCGAGTCCGCCGATGCAACGACACGGGTCGCTGCTTTCATGGGATCATCTTCAGCCAGCGGCGCTGACGTTTTGTAGCGCGGGTCGACTTTTTCCCCAGTAACAATTACTTCTGATGATTTGCGTTTAACCATGGTGAACGGAGATTAATTGTTTGTTTTCGATTTGGCCAGAAGCTTCGTGCCGTTAAAACTCAGAGTCCGAGCCAGCGTTGACAGTTCTGAACGTGGCCTCTAAACCGTGCCCATGACTGATACGTTAAACATCACCATCGCCCAGTTAAATCCGACCGTCGGAAACATAACGGGAAACATCGAGCGCATCCGCAAGGCCCGCGCCGAAGCCGCCGGTGAAAATGCCGACTTGGTGGTGACCGGTGAGCTGTCCGTCAGTGGTTATCCACCGGAAGATCTGGTCCTCAAAAAGGCCTATCAGACCGCCATTCGCGACGCCGTCCAAGACCTTGCCAACGAGACCGCAGACTCGGGCCCGGGTCTGATTATCGGCGCGCCCTGGGTCATTGAGGACAAGCTGTATAACTGTGCCCTGGTTCTGGATGGCGGTGAAATTACGGCTGTGCGGGCAAAATATGAACTCCCGAACTATGGCGTTTTTGATGAAAAGCGCGTGTTCCAGCCTGGCCCCCTGCCCGGCCCAGTCCTGTTCAGGGGCGTGCGTCTTGGCCTGATGGTCTGCGAAGATATGTGGTTTTCGGAACTGACCGAATGCCTGGAGGAATCCGGCGCGGAAATCCTGCTTGTCATCAATGGCTCGCCGTTCGAGACCGACAAACTGGACGAGCGCCTCAGTTACGCCGTTGCCCGCGTTACTGAATCCGGCCTGCCGCTGATCTATAGCAATCTTGTCGGTGGGCAAGACGAACTGGTTTTCGATGGGGCGTCATTTGTCCTCGGCGCGGACTGCAGTCTGCGCGCCCGCACCCGGTCGTGGGAAGAACAGGTGATGCTGACCCAGTGGAAATTTGGTGGCAATGGCTGGATCTGCAAAAAGACCCTTATCGAACCGTCCAGCGACGTTATCCCCGCCACCTACCGGGCCATGGTTCTGGGACTTAGGGATTATGTCGGCAAAAACGGTTTCCCCGGTGTCGTTCTTGGCATGTCTGGTGGGATCGACAGCGCCCTGTCCGCGGTCGTCGCGGTCGATGCCCTGGGTGCCGACAAAGTTCACTGCATTATGATGCCCTCTCCTTACACCTCTCAAGACAGCCTCGACGATGCCGCCGGATGTGCCGAGCTTATCGGGGCCAGGCTGGATACGGTTTCCATCGAGCCGGTGATGGAGGCTTTTGACGACATGCTCGGGCCGCTGTTTGTTGATCGCGACGCCGATGTCACGGAAGAAAATATCCAGTCCCGGGCCCGGGGAAATCTTTTGATGGCGGTCTCCAACAAGCTTGGCTCCATGGTCCTGACGACGGGCAATAAGTCTGAGATGTCGGTCGGTTACGCGACGCTCTACGGGGATATGTGCGGCGGTTATTCGGTGCTTAAGGACATTTATAAACTGGATGTGTTTGCGCTGTCTCACTGGCGCAATACCAACCGGCCAAATGACGGATTGGGACCGGAAGGCCGGGTCATTCCGGAACGCATCATCACCAAACCGCCAACGGCGGAGCTTAAACCCGATCAAACCGATCAGGATACCCTACCGCCCTATGAGGTTCTGGACGGCATCCTCAAATGCCTGATCGAGGAAGAGCTGTCCGTTGACGACATCGTTGCCAGAGGGTTCGAGCGCGAAACCGTGCGCCGGGTCTGGCGCATGCTGGACCTGGCCGAATACAAGCGCCGCCAGGCCCCGCCCGGTGTCAAAACCACCCGCCGCGCCTTCGGTCGCGATCGGCGATATCCCATAACCAACGGATTCAGAGGGCACATATGACGCTCAAAATCCACGATACCCTGAGCCGCCAAAAGGTCGACTTCCAACCGCTGGACGAAACCCACGTCAAAATGTATGTCTGCGGGCCGACCGTTTATGACTATGCCCACATCGGCAACGCCCGGCCCGTCATTGTCTTTGATGTGCTGGCTCGCCTGCTGCGCCAGCTCTATCCCAAGGTCACCTACGTGCGCAACATCACCGACGTTGATGACAAGATCAACGCGCGCAGTCTTGAGAGCGGCGAAGACATCCGCACCATCACCGAACGCACGGCAAACATTTTCCATGAAGACATGGCCGCCCTCGGCGCTGAAATGCCGGACGTGGAACCTCGTGCGACCGATCATATTGATCAGATGATCGTCATGATCGAAGACCTGATCGCCAAGAAACATGCCTATGTCAACGACGGACACGTATTGTTCAGCGTGCCGTCCATGCCCGACTACGGAAAATTATCGAAACTGGACAAACGCGAAATCCTTGCCGGGGCGCGTGTTGATATCGCGCCTTATAAAAACGATCCGCAGGATTTTGTTTTGTGGAAACCGTCCGAGCCGGAGCTACCGGGCTGGGGCAGTCCCTGGGGTCGCGGACGACCCGGCTGGCATATCGAATGTTCGGCGATGAGCCGGGAACATCTGGGCGACCAGTTCGATATTCATGGCGGCGGTCAGGACCTGATTTTCCCGCATCATGAAAATGAAATCGCCCAGTCGAAATGTTCGCTTGGGCATGACGCCTTCGCCAAATACTGGATGCACAACGGCTACCTGATGAGCGAAGGCGAGAAGATGTCCAAGTCTTTGGGCAACTTCTACACGGTGCACGATCTGCTCGACGAATTTCCCGGCGAAGCCATTCGCTTACTGTTGCTGAAAACCCACTATCGCAAGCCGTTAGACTTTACCAAAGGCGGATTAGAAGAATCAAAACGGGAACTAGACCGTTTTTATGGAGCAATGCGTGGAACTGCTGCCAGCACCTTAGACAGCGACGGCCCTGACACAGACATTTTTAATCACGTACTAGCGGCACTTACAAATGACTTAAATACTCCTGACGCCCTTCACTTTCTTCACACAGAAGCAAATGCGGTTTTTCATTGCGACGAAAATTCTGACACAGCCCTAATTCATCGTCGCGCATTGCGGCGCGCTGGCCGCTTGCTCGGCCTGCTTCAGCAAGACCCGGAAGACTGGTTCAAATGGCAACCAGCATCTGCGGAAGGCGGGTTAACTGATAACGATATCGACGCCCTGATTGGCGAACGGACCGAAGCCCGCACGGCCAAGGACTTTGCCCGCAGCGACGAAATCCGCGATCAGTTGGCGGCAGAAGGTATTGTTCTGGAAGACGGCCCCCAAGGCACAATCTGGCGGCGCGGTTAGGTTTGTGGTGGGTTGCCTGCAACCTCTGACACTCTGGCGAAGAGCGGGGAGGTAGGGGCAAGGAGGCTCCGAACGAGGGTCCGCGCCGCAAGGCGTGGAGACGTTTGGATGTCTTGCCCGCGCGAGGGCAGCGCCCTTAATCAAATATAACTAAAGCCAAACAAAACCGATTAGATCGCCAAGTTGGCTCGATTCACAAGAATCTGGCAAAAATACAGGCATAATGGTTAGTGATTTGCGTACTCAACTTGTCTGAAATTGCATAAATGCTTTGTACCTACCGCAGTACAGGTGCGATCTAAGTGTCTGGAGCATCTTACCATCAAAATAGCCCGAGTGACTTCCCCTTGCAGTACCACCATAACAAGTGTAAAACCTTATTTTGAAACTAAATGGTCAGTTAGTTATGCAAATAAATGATTATTCAAGGTCGGTATCTGGATGAGATTTTGCGCAAGCTCTACAATGAGCTTACGAAGAGTACTGACACGTTTGAGGCAAGAAAAGGCAAAGGCCGAGACCTTCTCGGCGCCAAAATCATACTCAAAAATCCTCGTTCCAAAATTAGTGCATCGGCTACTCGAGGACGCCTGATATCGGCACTCGCAGAATTTTGCTGGTATATGAGTGGAAGTGCCGACCTGGAATTTATCCGATTTTATATTCGAGATTATCCTCCAGAAAATGTGTCGGGTACAATAAAAGAAGCTTACGGTCCTCGTCTAATTGGTTCGGGCGACTTTGGACGCTCGTTCAATCAAGTGGAGAGAGTAGTTGACCAGCTTCGATGCAGACCAGACACTCGTCGAGCTGTTATTTCAATTCTTGAACCGAGTGATCTTGAACCTGATCGGGCAGAAGCCCCTTGTACCGCCGCGTTGCAGTTTATTCGAAGACGTGAACGGTTGCACATGGTCGCAATGATGCGATCCAATGATTCCTATCTAGGCTTTCCCCATGATGTGTTCTGTTTCACAATGATTCAAGAACTTATCGCTCGTTCACTTGGCGTCCAAATCGGCGATTACCATCATTTTGCAACAAGCCTACACCTATACGAACAAGATGTGAAAAAGGTATCCAGCTATCTCGACGAAGGATTTCAAAATCCCACATTTGCAATGCCTAAAATGCCAACGGGTTGCCAACGCGAGAACCTGCACTACTTTCTCGAGGTTGAGAGATTAATTCGAAATGGTGACATTACGAAGGCTGCACAAATTCGGTTGCCAGACTACTGGCGTGATTTATCACTAGTTCTTCTTCGTTGGGCAGATTCGAAAATGAAAAGGGGCACATCGGTGCTAGAAAAAAATTTCTCTGAAATTTCTGAGGACTTTTATAAGAATTTCTTTACTAAGCGGCCAAAGATTCTGACCAATGCATCAGACTATGAGGTGGTCCAAGATAAACTCGATTTAGGTGAGGAAAATGTACGGCAGAATTAAGGATAAGAAAAAATTTGAGGAATTTTCTAATTGTCTTAGCACCTTTCCAAAAGTGGCTCTTCCACTCGTTGGCTTGACAAACGGCGAGCGCAAATTTGTTCTAATAGCGCAGCTAATAGATAGCCTACGCCGAACCGAATACCTTCGTGTAGTCTCTATAAGAGCGAAATCATCAAGTCTCCACACGCCTTATTCTGGAAGTTTCGATCCTTTTGGCGGCGCGGCAGTGTTGCACAAAGCCGGGCGAACAGACGATGCTTATTGGTTGATATATCTTGCCACTCACTTTGGGAAACACAAGGATGACGGGTGGAATCTCACCGAAGACTTTTATGGTCGGTTTGGACAAGAGGGAGTTTGGGATTGGAATGCTGCATCACAAGAACCTCTAGCTATTTCACGCTGGCTGGATGTGGTTTACCCAGATGTTACCCGCGCAGGTCGCTCTAGGCGTTTCGGAAATCATCGCAAGTTCGAAACCTTAAAACCTGGACCTAAAGGCACTGGTCATGCTTTGGAAACTTACATCTGTTGGATAGCGCAATACGGCTCTCATCAGGCATTGATTACACATGCGCATAATAGCGTTGGACAAAACCCTAAAGAGGTTTACGCTTACCTCTACAAAGAGCTTGATAGGGTTGTCAAACTTGGGCGTCTGGGTAAGTTTGATTTGTTGTGCAATCTGAGTAATTTGCAGGTTGCTCCAATTTCCCCCGACCAAGCTTATATCGCTGAATCTACTGGCCCGAAAGCAGGTGCTAAAGCATTATTCGGGCAAGAACTTGGTATCGGTAATCTCGAAAATGCATGTGCGAAGCTGGCTGAGCATCTTGAGGTTAGCCCTCAAGTTATAGAAGACGCATTATGCAACTGGCAAAAAAGCCCAGAAAGATATGTTTATTTTAGGGGTTAGCATGTCCATCGGAAACGGCGTTTGAGGTGTTGCATTTGGTTATATCGGACAATTCCCTCATGTTGAAGCTGCCCTACAATTAATCCCGGTGCGATCCCAACTTTTTTTGCAAAATTTATAATCGGAAACCGAGACTCACCAAGAGCAAAAAATTCTTCACGGTGGATCATTGGAACAATGACTTGCGATGCAAACTCATTTGCTTCCTGCTCACACTCGCTCTCCACCACATCCCTATTTTCAAGAATTGGCATTCTGTCAAAGTGAAGCAATAGATGCGCAATTTCATGGAACAATGTGAACCAGAACTGGTCGTCCGATAAATAGCGAAAGCTCAGCTGAATGTGTGGAGTACCATCCAAAAGAGTCCTGACAGCACCGCTTACAGGGCAACCTCTTGGCGCTCTGACAACCGCAAATTTTACACCTGCCTGAGCAAATAATTTTTTCAGTTGCGGCAAAAATAGTGCTGGACTCTTGTACCATGTCAATCGACGGAAATGGGGAATTTGGCTTTCGAGAACTTTTGATGACCAGTTCTCTACTTCATCATATTTGGTTTCGATTTCGCCTTGACGAAGCCAAGCCGTTGTTGCGACCTCACACGAAGCGTATGCTACTGAGCGACGGTAAGCCGCTTGTTGAAACGCGTTTTCGTATCGGCCTTGCCATTGGGCAAGTGACGAAACCCCAAAAAAGGCCAAGCAATCCGCAATTCGATCACCTTTTGATCGGGACCATTCGACCCATCCAAACTTCCGCATGTCGCTTTTTGGAAGTCTGTCCAACAGCTCAGTTAAAGTCGAAATCCTGACGTTCTTGGGCGGATCTATGATTGCCCTATAGTCGTGCTCTCTAGCGAGCCAAAACGCTTCAGAAGCACCAAGAGCCCTCGTCAATCGAAACGCTATTTCTGCATCGATTACATGCGTACCATCCAATATTTTTTGTGCTATTGCTGTGGTTCGCCCTATTTGATGAGCAAACTTTTCGACAGTTAGCTCACGCTCTTCGAGTATACTCACGATGGTATGACCGGGAGGGGATACCCAATCGGGTTTCTCCATTATTCCGTCATTTAACATCATTGATCCTCATGATTTTGACCCGCGTGACCGTTGACCAGTCATACAAGTTCCCTTCGCCAGCAGCAGCATAATTTGGAACCATTTCGATTTTAAGCTCATCCGGGACCACAAGCGTACAAATCGGCCCGTCAGTAATCACTTGACCCACTGGCAGCTCAAATACATTACCAGCTGCCTGAATGTCGGAATGCCGCCCATGTAAAGACATAGCTGCCTTCTCCCCTAAAAACTTTATAGCAGCGGAAGAGCGAAAGCAAATTTCCTGAAGAAGCTGAGTATCGTATGAAATCAACAATTAGTCATCGCATAGCATCCCCTCTCTCTACTTATAAGATTGGTTGGCGCAGGGTCAAGTTTTACAATCTTAAACGGATAATAAAAAATATTGCCGCAAATACGTCGTCGCGCGCCCGACAGCGCGCTCGGGATTTACTTTATTGCCGCAAATACGTCGTCGCGCGCCCGACGGCGCGCGCGGGATTTACGTTATCCAAAGGCCCGCCAGCGCAGGCGAATCTCGTCTTCGCTCATATCCGCCGTTAATTCCTTCATCCGCCTGACATCCGCCTTGCTGGTTTTGCGCTCGCCCCAACTGACATCAATCCGCACCAGCGGCTCATCGCTGCAGGCCAATTCAGGTGCCAACCGCTGAAACAGCTTGAGCATCTGTTTATAAGCGAGGATTTCGAGATCGATGAAGCGGGTATTTTCAGGAATATCAAACGCGTCGACGCCGACAATCGCGCCAGAATCAACACGGCCCTGCATTTCATGGGCGCAAACACCGAACATTTCTGCCCCATCGTATATGGCAAAACTGGCGGCTGATGATCCGGGATATTCCGGCGGGCCCGGGTGAAAATTGTAGGCCGGCGAGGCCACACCATCCAGGACGTCCTGCGGTACGATAACATCCGTACAATACGCGATCAGGCGACATCTGTGCCCGTCATCGCTCCCCTCACCAGGGTCGGAGGAAAGACAGGCTTCGCGGAGTTCATCGACGGTTTCCACACAGGTGACGGATAGCTCCGGATTGACGTGGCCCAGCACATTGGCCAAATATTCTCCTTCAACCCCTCCGGTTAGCAGGACAATTTCAGTTGGCATGTTAGAAGGTCCGCCTGTCATGAAAAATTCAAAAATTGACAATAACAGGTCAGACTCCCCCACCGCAAAACATAATAATTCCGCGATTTCTGGCCGTTTCGATCTGTTGATAATTGGCCCAATGGGCAAAAATCGAGACAAATTTAAATATTTCGAAATGTTTCGATTTCATAGTGCGGATTGCGTCACCATGGTGAGACAGATAAGCTGAACTTGATCTTTGATAAATCTGAATAAAGAACTGGGTTGTGAGTAACCAAAAAGATCTGGAACAGCTTCTGAGTGAATCGGAAGACGCGCTGATTCGCGCCGACAATGCCAATCAGGCGCTGTTGGAAACGCTGAGCCACGACCTGCGCACGCCACTGAACACCATTCTCGGCTTTGCCGACATGATGGACCAACAGATTCTCGGTCCCATCAACAATGCCCATTACCGCAGTTATGCCGAAGACATATGCAAATCCGGGCGGTCCATGCTGGAAATCATGGATGATGTGCTGGAGCGCAAACGCTTTGAGAAAATCAAGAGTTCCGGCAAGGACTTCAGCCAGCTCATCGAACTGGCTCCCGATTTGATCGGCATCTGTCGCAACAACATCATTCAACTGATCAACCCGGCCGGCGCCAACATGCTGGGTTTGTGGCCGGTTGATACCGTAATCGGTCGGAATTTCATTGATTTTGTTCATCCTGATTTTAAGCAGAAACTCAGCGGTGGTTTTGAAAAACTGGTGGATGAGCAGGCCCGCGTAGCACTTCGCCTGAAACGCGCAGACGGGGCCGAAGTGGATATCGAGCTGGCGGCAATTCCTTATCAAGGGGATGAGGACGACGATAATGACGGCGCAGCCGTTATGCTGATGGCGCGTGATGTCAGTGAACGGACCCGTGCCCTGCGTCAGCTGGCGGCACGAGAGGAGTATCTGCGCAAAGTCATGGACACCGTTGTTGACGGCATTGTCGCTGTTAACGATGCGGGCATGATTGAAACCGTCAACCCGGCCATTGAGGCCGTTTTCGGCTACGACAGCGGCGAATTGATTGACCGACCGGCGGCCATTCTTCTAAAGGAAGAAAAAGGGGCTTTTACGGCCGGGCATCTGCAAGATTATCTGATTAACGGCAAATCTCCTTATATCGGCACCCGCCAGGAGATTGAAGGGCTGCGCAAAGACGGTACTACCGTCGCTATTGAGCTGGCGGTCAGTGTCCTCAACGTTGGCGGTCGGCATGTTTTCATCGGGGCCGTTCATGATGTTACGGAACGTAATCAGAATGCTGCCCGCCTGCGCGAAATGGCGACGCATGATCCGCTGACCGGCATGCCCAACCGGGCCGCCTTCATGGAACGCCTGGCAGGCGCCATCGAACGGGCCGACGCCCTCGAAACACGCGTCGCCGTACTGCTGGTCAATCTTGATAATTTCAAAAGCATCAATGACGGCCTTGGCCACGACATCGGCGATAAACTGCTGATTGAGGCCGGAACCCGCATGGTAGGCTGCCTGCAGGAAAAGGGATATGTCACCCATCTGGGTGCAGACTCATACGGCATTATCGTTGAATCGGTGCATACGGAAGAAGAAGCGCGGGCCTTGGCAAACCAGCTTCTCAAGCTGATCGCCGTGCCATTTATCATTGAGGCCAAGGATATCTATATATCCGCCAGTATCGGCATTGGTCTGTATCCGGTTATTGCCGATGACCACACGGATTTACTGAGGAAAGTGGACACCGCCGTTCATCATGCCAAAGACCTGGGGCGGGCAAATTTTCAATTTTATTCCAGCGAACTCAGTTCCAATGTCAAACGCCGCATGGATATTGAGGCCGGGTTGCGACGGGCCCTCGACAATGATGAATTCACGGTGTTTTATCAGGCCAAAGTCGATCTTGATCGCCGCCTGATTACCGGGGCGGAGGCATTGCTGCGCTGGACCAGTCCGGACCTCGGCTTTGTTTCTCCGGAAGAATTTATCCCCGTCGCCGAGGCCACCGGACTGGTGGTGCCCATCGGCAACTGGGTTCTGCACAAGGCCTGCCAGGAAGCGATGCGATGGGGAGAGCATTGTGATCACTCTGTGCAAGTCGGTGTCAACCTGTCGGCCCTGCAGTTCCTGCAGGGTGACCTGATTGCAGATGTGAAAAACAGCCTGAAAGAATCAGGACTGCCGGCCGAACGGCTGGACCTTGAACTGACCGAGAGTATGCTGGTCGAAAATCCGGAACGCACCATCGAGACCCTAATGCAATTGAAGGGCCTGGGAATTTCCATTTCCATGGATGATTTCGGCACCGGTTATTCTTCTTTGAGCTATTTGACCAAATTCCCCCTCGATACGTTGAAGGTAGATCGCGCCTTCGTCATGAACCTGCCTGATGACTCCGATGCGGTCGCCATCGCCAGCGCCATTGTCAGCATGGCCAAGCAGTTAAACCTGCACATCGTTGCCGAGGGCATCGAGACAAATGATCAGGTCGGCTTTCTCCATAAGCTCGGTTGTCATGTCGGCCAGGGATACCTGTTCTCCAAACCAATCCCCGGCGACGAGTTCATTACCATCCTGAAAGACGGCGTCACCGGATTTTCCGCGCCCTGACCGGGCGCATTTAGCACCGGAATTCCTTGAGCCTCCGGCGCAAATTAGGCATTCTCTGCAACCGTTTCAAACAGCGCCCTGGGATTTCTGTCCATGAGTGATAATCGTGTTTACATATTCGATACCACGTTACGCGATGGCGCGCAGACGCAGGGCGTCGATTTCAACCCTGCCGACAAGGAGTTTATCGCCCGTGAGTTGGACGACATCGGCATCGATTACATCGAAGGCGGATGGCCCGGTGCCAACCCCACGGATGATGCTTTTTTCAGTTCCGGCATCACTTTAAAGCATTCCAAACTGACGGCCTTCGGCATGACCCGGCGCCCCGGGCACAGCGCCGAAAATGACCCCGGCGTGAATGCCTTACTGAATTCAGACGCCACCGTCGCCTGCATGGTCGGCAAGACCTGGGATTTTCACGTCGATGTGGCGCTTGAAATCGAACATGACGAAAACATCGCGATGATTGCCGATAGCGTTCGGGTGTCGAAAGACAAAATGGACGAAGTGGTATTTGATGCCGAACATTTTTTCGACGGCTACAAGGCCAATCCCGATTTTGCCCTGGGGTGCCTGAAAGCGGCTTACGACAATGGGGCCCGCTGGGTCGTGCTGTGTGATACCAACGGCGGCACCTTGCCCCATGAGATCGAGGAAATCGTCACCAAGATCTGTACCCATGTTCCCGGCAGCCATCTTGCCATCCACGCGCATGATGATACCGGGAATGCCGTCGCCAATTCACTGGCTGCGGTGCGCGCCGGAGTGCGTCAGGTTCAGGGCACGCTAAACGGCCTGGGCGAGCGCTGCGGTAATGCCAACCTAATTTCGATCATTCCGTCTCTTGTTCTCAAGATGGGTTACGAGACCGGTGTCAGCCGCGAAAACCTGACCAAGCTGACCCATCTGTCGCGCCTGCTGGATGAACGCCTCAACCGCCAGCCTGACCGCAGCGCGCCCTATGTGGGGGAATCAGCGTTTGCTCACAAAGGCGGCCTGCATGTCTCGGCCGTCGAAAAGGACCCCCGCTCCTACGAACATGTCGAACCCGAAAGCGTCGGTAATCACCGCCATATCGTCGTCTCCGATCAGTCGGGGCGTTCCAACATTCTGGCACGGTTCAGGGAGATCGGCATTGAAATCGACCCGAAAGACAAAAATGTCTCCCGGTTGGTCGAGATCGTCAAGGAACAAGAGTTCGAGGGATATGCCTACGACGGTGCTGAAGCCAGTTTTGAGTTACTGGCCCGGCGCACGCTTGGCACGGTTCCCGACTATTTCCGCTGTACCAGCTTCAGGGTCATCGACGAGAGACGCTGGAACGTTAAACACGATCTGGTGACCCTTTCTGAAGCCACCGTTAAGCTGGATGTCAGTGGCGAACCCTACATGACCGTGGCCGAAGGCAACGGCCCGGTTAACGCCTTGGATGCCGCTATGCGCAAGGTCTTGAACCCTATTTACCCGCAACTGGAAGGCCTGCGCCTGGTTGACTACAAGGTCCGCATCCTGACCCCCGGCGCCGGCACGCGGGCCGTCACCCGGGTGATGATTGAGTCGGCAGACAGCGAAGGCCATCACTGGTCAACGGTTGGCGTTTCAACCAATATTATCGACGCCTCCTACAATGCGCTGCGCGACAGTCTTATTTACAAACTCTATCGCGACGGCGCGGTAGAAGCCCCCCGATAAGCCGTGGCCGGAACCGACTCCTCGCGTCGTCCTCAGGGCGATACCGGCCTGTCAAACGGTGGCCCGGCCGTTATTCTGGTTCAACCGCAACTCGGTGAAAATATCGGCATGGCGGCGCGGGCCATGCTGAACTGCGGCCTGACGGACCTGAGACTGGTCAAACCCCGCGATGGCTGGCCCAACGCCGATGCCGTCGCCGCTTCGGCGGATGCCGAACTGGTCATCGAAAACACCCGCGTCTATCAAACCACAGGCGACGCCATCGCCGACCTGGAACTGGTCTTCGCCACCACCGCCCGCCCCCGCGACATGACCAAACGCGTTGTCACTCCCGGTCAGGCGACGGACGAGCTTCACCAGTTTATATCGGCTGGCGGCAAGGCAGGCGTATTGTTCGGGCGCGAATCAAAGGGCCTGATCAACGATGATGTGGCGCTGGCCGATGCGGTCCTGTCGGTGCCCTTGAACCCGGCATTCAGCTCGCTCAATCTGGCCCAGGCCGTCTATACGGTCGGTTATGAATGGATCCGCTACGGCGACGAAACGCCAGCCTCTGAAATTTCCTATCCGAAAGATACCCGGCCCGGCAACAAACTCCAGCTGACGCACCTGTTCGAACATCTGGAGAGCGAGCTGGAGGACAGTGGCTTTCTGCGCATCCCCGAAAAACGCCCGACCATGGTCAGGAACCTTCGCAACATGCTGGGGCGGGCTGATCTGACCGAACAGGAGATCCGCACGCTTCGGGGCGTCATTACGGCGCTGGTTGGAAAACGTAATAGATAAAAATCCGTTGAGCGACATCGGATGCGACACTTTGTTTTTTACAATTAAAAAGACATATCATCAGTTTTCAAACTCCTTTTAATTGTTTTATTTTGCATTTTCCTCTACGGTGCCTCCATGTGTTCTAATCTCGGCTATCAACAGCCGGGAGACAGATAAAACAATCAGGAGGGGGTGCCATGAGTGGCGAAGTTCCAGTTGGTTTCATGCAACAGGGAAAGGGGAGTGATCCCGCGGTGATTGACGCAGACGCTCTCCGGCCGAAAAGGACTGATCATGGCTGGTCATTCGACATCGCCCGGACACCGCATCAGATGGATCCTCGGCTACAACGTCTGAGCCTGAGGCGAAAAGCCGGGTTGAGTGAGGCAGCGACCTTCTCCTCACTTGAAAACGAGATCAACGTCATTGCCAGAGTAAAAGATACCGAGGCATGGTTCGCACTCAGCGAAGTAAGAGCCAGTCAGGTGATTGGCGGACGCGAGGGCAATAACCACATTGTCACAGCGCGAATTCCCGTCGATCGCATCGACAGCGTTCGCGGCGAGGAATTTGTCGAAAGCCTGAAAGCCGCGCAACCTGTTAAGCCGGTACTGAAAATCGCGCGGGTTGAAACCCACGCCCGTCCGGAAGATTTTCCAACAGGCATTGATCCTGACGGTGGACTCGGCGTCGTCGTGGGAATCGTTGATTATGGATGTGATTTTGCTCATGAAAATTTTCTAAATAGTGATGGAACGACCCGCCTTGAAGCGATTTGGGATCAAGGCGGAACACCCGCTGGTGGTAGTGTCAGTTATGGCCGAGAATTCCTTGGTCACGAAATCAATCAGGCACTTCAACAGCCTTCCCCCTATGACGCATTGGGGTATGGACCGGCGCCGGATACGGCTTCTCAGGCAGGTACGCATGGCACCCATGTGATGGACATCGCTGCCGGCAACGGAAATGGTACAGGCGAGCCCGGATTTGCACCGAAAGCCGATCTGATTTTCGTTCATGTCGCGCATGAGGATATCCCGTTCAGAGGCCCCAATGTCGTGAATTCATCATTTGGCGATTCCGTGATGCTGCTGGAGGCCGTACAATATATCTTCGACAAGGCTGGCGATCGCCCCTGCGTCATCAATCTCAGTCTGGGGACAAATGGCGGTCCGAAAGACGGCTCGACGCTGGTCGAAGAAGGTATGGACAGACTGCTCCGCGCCCGATCGAACCGGGCGATCACCATCGCCGCCTCCAATTCCTACGATGATGGCATTCACGCCGAAGGGTCGGTGGTACAGGGCGGTATAACGGATATTAAATGGGAAGTTCCAGTTCTTGGAAATACTCACGATGAATTTGAGTTGTGGTATGGCGATGGAGATCTATTCGCCGTCGAATTATTACTGCCCAATGGCGACACCTTGGGGGTCGTCGAGCCTGGAAATCAGGCAAGTGCAGCCAAAGACAACGGCGACGCCCTGCTGCTCATCGTCAACAGGATCGGCGACCCCAACAACGGCGACAATCAGATCGGTATCTTCCTAGAAAAAGGTCTGCAACCAGGTCAATGGACCATCCGTCTGCACGGCAGACAGATCAATGGAGACGGAAAATTCCACGCGTGGATCGAACGTGACAATTATTCTCCGTCCCGTTTCTCTCCTCCCAATAACAACTCCCATACCCTGGGCTCCATTTCCACCGGCAATGAGACTCTGGTCGTGGGTTCCTATGATGCCAGTTCGCAGGCAACACCACTGTCCTGGTTTTCCAGCGCCGGGCCAACCCGAGACGGTCGTGAAAAGCCTGAAATCTCAGCCCCCGGTCACCACATAGCGGCGGCGCATTCACGCACTGTCACGGGCTCCGTAAGTAAATCCGGCACCAGTATGGCGGCGCCGGCGGTCTGCGGTATTATTGCACTGATGCTGGCCCAAGCTCGATCCTCCGCAAGAGCCCTGTCGATCGGCGAAATCCGCCAACTGGTCATTGCCGCGGCGCGGGACACGCAAGGAGTTCCCGCCGGGTGGCACCCACGCTACGGGTTCGGTAGAATTGATGCCAGTTCGGCTGTGCAGGGTGCAAGGGACCTGGTCCGGTCAAAACGGGACGTTTCATGAAGCCTGGACTCGATTAATCCGTGGATCGCAATGTGTTGCGGTTTTCATTAATCGTGCCAAATTATATATAGTAAGCTTCAGGTCCGTGGTAGGGTGACAACGGCACGGCACGAGGAGATCACGTTGTGAAACTGCAGATTTCACCTTTGAGGCAGAATTCCAAAGTCACGGGAGTGCCAGATATCGGCAAGCTCGCCACTGATACCACGGTGCTGGCCATCGTCAAAGTAACCGAGCCTGGCTACGTTCCACGCAGCATGAGCATCCGTTCGCGTATTGACCCGTGCATGATGACGGTCGAATGCCGGTACGGCGCGTTATCAATGCTGGAGAACGACCCACGCGTCGTCTCCGTTGCACTTCAGAACCCCCTGCAGATGATCGACTAGGCCAAAACCGGAGAAAGTGGACTCTTTTGCAAACGTGGCTTGGCGGTGATACCTAGGGGTTGGAGCACTTTCAAAAAGTCAGACTTGGCCTGAAATGCTCTATCGCGTCCCGACAACCGTTAAACCCGCGTCGATAGCCAGATGGCCAGCCTCGATCCGGCTTTGACGGCACCGCTTAGAACTTCATAACCGGGGGCCTGTTCGGCGCCGTGTTCAAGGCCGGTGTCACGGTGCGCCAGTTCTTCTTCGCGAAAAGCCTCGAAGGTTTCCCTGAGGTCTTTTTCGTCCGCTTCGTCGTCCAGATCAGCGATCTGGGCGGCGTAGTGTTCGTCGATAACTTCTTCGACGGCAACGGTGCAGGCCATGGCGGCTTTTTCGCCAAGCAACGCCGAACCCGCACCCAGCGCAAACCCCGCCAGATGCCAGAGCGGCAGCAACGCCGTCGGCCGTACCCGGCGATCGGCGACCAGATCATCGAAGCGTTTTAAATGTTGTTTTTCCTGATCGAGCATATGGCGAATAACCGGCGCGGTTTTTGATGTCCCCAGCACCGCCAGCTGCCCTTCATAGATGCGAACCGCACCAAATTCACCAGCATGATCGACACGCACCATACGTTCGATCATTTGTTCTTTGCTCGGGTCCCCAGGCAGACGTTTGGGCGGGCGTTTTTTCATCCCTGTTCAGCTTTCTTCAGTTTTGTCCCGCCCAGAAAAAACACAACGGCACCTGAAAAAGAATACACAACATTATAGGTTGCCATGGAGATCCCGAACAGGGTCCAGTCGATTTCATCACAGGCCTTTTCGGGTTTGACCATCAACTGTTTCTGAAAATCTGCAACCGACATCTGTTCGGGCAGTCCGCCGCCGCAGGATGCCGCCGATGCCCACCAGTGCTGCTCGACCCCAACATGATAAAAGGCGATACTCATGCCGGTCACAAACGTCAGGCCGCCGAGGATTGTCAGCGCAGGAACCCACGTCGGACGCATCAGGCCGACAAATCCCAGCACAATGACCACGGCGAAGGGAATGCGCTGGTAAAGACACAGGATGCACGGATCATAGCCTTGCACCAATTGGGAATAATAGGCGATGGAAAGCGGCGTTGCCCCCGCCAGGACCATCAATACCGGTAGATAGCGGGGCCATGTTTGGACGAGATTTTGCACTGTCATAGACTTCATATAGCGAACCTCAAAACCCCTTGCCAGCGCCTAGAGAATAAACTTAACCAGGACGAAACCACCCACCAACAATACACAAAACAGCGTGAACAGCACGCCAAGGCGCTTTTCAATGAAGGTGCGGATCGGATCGCCATATTTCCACAGCAGCCAGGCAACCAGGAAAAACCTTAAACCACGGGCCAGAATCGACGAGACGATGAAGACCGGAACATCCAGCCCGGTCACACCGGACAGGATGGTGATGACCTTGTAGGGGAACGGCGTGACCCCGGCGATAAACACCGCCCAGGCCCCCCATTCGTTGTATTTACCCTGAAATTCCTCGAACTTCGGCCCGTAATGATAAAGCTCAAGGATTGGGCGCCCGACCTCTTCAAACAGGAAATGCCCGATGCCGTATCCGGCCATGCCACCGATGACGGAGGCCACCGTACAGACCAGGGCGATGCGCCAGACCTTGTCCCGCGCCGCCAAGATCATCGGGATCAGGATGACATCCGGCGGGATCGGAAAGATTGAACTTTCGACAAAAGAGATGATAAACAGGGCGACCAGCGCATGACGATGCGCAGCCAAACCCATGGTCCAGTCGTACAAACCTCTAAGCACGTGGATTTCCCCGGATATGATAATTGCTGGTCGTGGTTTAACAGGCCGCCCGGCAAAGCGCAATCGCGCCTCCCACGGATGCGTAATCGTCCGATACAAAAGCCTGATTGAGAGTATTGACCACCCGAAGTTGGTGACTATGATGAGCGCCATCCACTCCGTGCCCCTGTGGCGGAATTGGTAGACGCGCGGGATTCAAAATCCCGTTCCCGCAAGGGAGTGTCGGTTCGATTCCGACTGGGGGCACCATTTTTCTACAACCCGGACGATCCGGGTCATTTCAGAATTTACCCTTCTTTCCGCTTTTTCCCTTCATCATCACGCTCGTGATTGCACCCCCGGATGTGATCACTTATGGTGCGCGCAACATCGTTCTGGAGAGATGGTTATGCAGAAAATCGAGCTGACGGTACACGAATTCATGTCGATCATGGGGGCGCTGGATGAGGCGCGTGGCGGCAAAGGTCCAAACGGGGATACCATTTACGACGAATGGTTCACCCAGTGGAAGGCCTTGGACGAACGCCTCGAGAAACTCGACATGATGGAGCGCGCCGACATGCTGTTTG
>Ga0316204_10002094_pt1 | contig 47579 bp, 39 predicted proteins | sample 6monrhotite_MG_2_FD_205661 | JGI IMG/M metagenome (GOLD analysis project Ga0316204, IMG submission 205661) | Microbial mat bacterial communities from mineral coupon in-situ incubated in ocean water Damariscotta River, Maine, United States -... | ecosystem: Environmental > Aquatic > Marine >... | reverse complement strand
TGGGTACTTCTTTAGTTTTAAATGATTTTGCACATAACAGTACTAATAGAAAGTGAAATAGGCCATCAACACAAAAGCTGTTATGAATAAGGGGCCAACAATACCAAAAACTAAGCCTCCAAACCTAAAATCCTTTTGTTCTAGTTTCCCTGTACTGTATGCAATGGCATTAGGTGGCGTAGATATTGGTAAGAAAAGCGCTGTGGATGCACAAAAACCGATCACCATAGGTAATACAATAGGATTCTGATAGGTAAGTATAATACCTATTGGGATGAGCACCGTAGCGGTTGCTGTGTTACTCATAATATTCGACATTACTACGGTAAGAAAAGCAAATAATAATACAAGCACGTAGAAATTAAGATCGAAACCAGTAATCTTATCCACGTAAAAATCTGCCAACCCGGTTTCTTTTATTGCCAGTCCTAAAGCCAATCCACCGGCTACCAACATAAGGGTATCCCAGGGGAGTTTACGTACATCGTCCCCATTTACGATTCCGGACATGGTTAACAATATAATTGGAAGCAATGAAACAACGGAAGCCGGAATCCCATGTAATTTCTCTGTTAACCATAGAATTAGTGTTAGTGCCAAAACTCCTAATACGATTCTCTTTTTGATTTTTTCAAATTTGGAGGTTTCATCATCTTTTTGGACATCTTCCTCAATTTTAATAATCACTTCTGTTACTTTCGGAATGTACTTCTTGGTTAAAAGAAACCAGAACAAGATGGTAAGAATTAAGGCCATTGGAAATCCTATCATCATCCATTCCAGGAATCCAATGTTGATCCCCTGATTATTCAATGCTTCTACGGCAATAGCGTTTGGTGGGGAACCAATTAAGGTGCCCATGCCTCCAATGGTTGCCGCGCCTGCAATTCCAACCAGGATGGCTTTAGAAAAAGGGGCATTCTTGTCCATTGTATTTAAAAAAGGCAATACCGATGCAATCATCATGGCCGTTGTAGCAGTATTAGACATGATCATGGAAAACAAGGAGGTGGTAAGCATTAATCCTAGCAGTATATATTTTGGGCTTGTTCCAAATTTGGAAATAGACAGTCGGAAGATGGTCTTATCCAAATTAGTTTTACTCATAGCTTCGGCCATAAAGAATCCACCCAACATTAACCAAATAACACTGCTAGACCATGAATTTATATATCCTATATAGTGTTCCCTAACGTTTTCTGGATCTATTTGGGAGTAATAACTGTTCATAGAAAAGATAAGGAAACCAAAGATCATTAATCCAACGGCAAAAGGTGGTATTGCTTCTGTGACCCATAAACCTATAGCCAGAAAAAGCAGGAATAGTACATAGATTTGAGCCTGGTCTAGTCCAGGCTCACTAATAAAATAGGTAATTCCAAAAGACAGAATAATACTAGCCAAAAAGTATATTACTCTACTTTGAACGTCCACAACTTTTTGGATGTGCGACATAAATTTTAAGGATACTGCTCTAGAATCGGCCATTAGGTACTTATATTTAATTTCTGTGTAAAAATAGGCACTATTACCACTAGGAAACCTAACAAAAGTCATGGAATTATTTAAAAGGAGAAGAAGTGGTATATCTGTAACAAATTGTTGTTAAATTGTTGATAACTTACCTACTTCTATAGGGCCCTATCCCTATATTACATGGGCTATTGCTTATATTTGTTAGAATATAATATTTTAAGGTGTCCAGAAGGTTTTAATGAGGATAATTTAATCGAATTTATAGCCTTCCAGGATGTTTTTTTGCCCTATGCGCAAGCAAAAGGAGAGAAACACAAACAATAGTAGAAAACAACATAATTTGTTTTATGAGCGAAGAAAAAAAGAAAAGTGATTATTCTGCCGATAGTATTCAGGCACTTGAAGGAATAGAACATGTAAGAATGCGTCCTTCTATGTACATTGGAGATATAGGTGTACGTGGATTACATCACCTGGTTTATGAAGTAGTTGATAATTCTATTGACGAGGCCATGGGAGGCTACTGTAATGTCATTGGGGTTATCATAAACGAGGATAATTCTGTATCTGTAAAAGATGATGGAAGGGGTATTCCGGTTGATCTTCATAAGAAAGAAGGAGTATCTGCCCTAGAGGTAGTGATGACTAAAATTGGTGCCGGTGGAAAATTTGATAAAGATTCCTATAAGGTGTCTGGTGGTCTTCATGGTGTTGGGGTGTCCGTAGTAAATGCCTTATCCAATACATTAAAGGCTCAGGTGTACCGCGATGGTAAAATTTGGGAGCAGGAATACGAACGGGGTAAAGCAATATATCCGGTAAAAAGTGTGGGTACTACCACAGAACGTGGGACAGTTATCACTTTCCATCCCGATGAAGATATCTTTACCCAAACCATAGCGTTTAGTTATGAAACCCTGGCAAACAGGATGCGAGAACTCTCATATCTAAATAAAGGGATTACCATAACAATTACAGATAGGCGTGAAAAGGATAAGGACGGAGAATTCGTTTCAGATGTTTTTCATTCTAAAGAGGGGTTAAAAGAATTTATAGAATTCTTGGACGGAAACAGAGAGTCTCTGATTCAGAATATTATTAGTATGGAAGGGGAAAAGAATAGTATCCCTGTTGAGGTAGCCATGGTGTATAATACCAGCTACACAGAGAACTTACACTCCTATGTGAACAATATAAATACCCACGAAGGGGGTACACATCTTTCAGGATTCAGAAGAGGGTTAACGTCTACACTAAAGAAATATGCTGACGCCTCCGGAATGCTCGATAAGCTGAAATTTGAAGTACAAGGTGATGATTTTAGAGAAGGATTAACAGCTATAATTTCGGTGAAGGTGGCCGAACCTCAATTCGAAGGTCAAACCAAGACCAAATTAGGAAACAGAGAAGTATCTTCAGCTGTAAGTCAGGCTGTTTCTGAGATGTTGACAAATTATTTGGAAGAAAATCCGGATGATGCGAAAATTATAGTACAAAAAGTGATTTTAGCTGCGCAGGCACGTCATGCTGCTACTAAGGCCAGAGAAATGGTTCAGCGTAAGAATGTGATGAGTGGGGGTGGATTACCAGGAAAACTGTCCGATTGTTCAGAACAAGATCCGGCATTATGCGAAGTATTCCTCGTAGAGGGAGATTCTGCAGGGGGTACTGCGAAGATGGGACGCGACCGAAATTTTCAGGCTATTTTACCATTACGAGGAAAAATACTGAATGTGGAAAAAGCCATGCAGCACAAGGTATTTGAGAACGAAGAGATCAAGAATATTTATACGGCCCTGGGGGTTACAATAGGGACCGAAGAAGATAGCAAGGCCCTGAACCTCGAAAAATTGAGGTATCATAAGGTAATTATCATGTGTGATGCCGATGTTGATGGTAGCCATATTGAAACGCTTATACTTACTTTCTTCTTCCGCTATATGAAGGAATTAATAGAAGGAGGCCATGTATATATTGCAACACCACCGTTGTATTTGGTAAAAAAAGGGAGTAAAAAAAGCTATGCATGGAATGATAAAGAACGCGATGAAATTGCTGAAACCTTTAAAGGAGGTGTAAGCATCCAACGATATAAAGGTTTAGGTGAGATGAATGCGGTACAATTGTGGGATACAACTATGAATCCGAGTTTCCGAACGTTGCGGCAAATAACCATCGATAATGCTACAGAAACGGACCGAATTTTCTCTATGTTAATGGGAGATGAAGTACCTCCTAGAAGGGAGTTTATTGAGAAAAATGCCGTCTATGCGAATATTGATGTATAGAAAACCCTAGTTACACAACAAAAACTCGCACCATTGGTGCGAGTTTTTTAGTTTTAGATAAAATTTAACGATATGAAAAATATATTCTATGCTATGGTGTTGTGTTGTTGTTTCGCCGGTCAGGCGCAATCCAACATTAATGAACTTTTGGCGGCTGGTCTGGATGACGCAGAACGATTTACGAATTCTTATTTATCCCCGGTTTCGGAAGGCGCTATTTACAGTATTTCCGGATCTTGGTTTAATACAGCAGATGCCAAACCTTTAGGAGGATTTGAAATCTCTGTAATTGGTAATATGACTTCCTTTAAGAATAAAGAAGACAAAAAATCTTTTGTGCTTAACACGGCAGAGTATGATAATTTGCAATTCGTAGACGGTAGCCCATCTAAGACAGTATCTTCTGCTCTAGGAGATATTAATGGAGTACGGGTTTTTGTTGAAGCAGAAATTGCTCCCGGCATAACGTCTAGAGAAGAATTTGACTTGCCTTCCGGTTTGGCAGGGGAGAATATTAATTTTGTACCATCCGGGTTTATACAGGCCAGTGTTGGATTAATAAAAGGAACGGAATTAAAAGCGAGGTTTTTGCCAAAAATAAATACAGATGAGGTATCCGTTGGTCTGTTTGGTGTTGGAATTCAACACGAATTTACCAAGCATTTACCGGCAGATAAGATTTTACCTGTTGCCATTTCTGGTGTTATAGGATATACAAGTCTCACTGGCACCTATGATTTTACAAACACCAATATTATCGCAGGACAAGATCAACGCATTGATGCTAAGATCAACACCTGGATTTTTCAGGCACTTGTTTCAACAAAGCTTCCTGTTATTAACTTTTATGGTAGCTTAGGGTATATTTCCGGGAAATCGGAGACGGCTATTTTAGGAACGTACGAGGTGCAAACGGGTCCTTTTCAGCAAACGTATGTTGATCCTTTTACCATAAACACAGATGCAAGTGGCGTTACAGCTAATGTAGGGACCAAAATAAAACTAGGTTTTTTCCGCTTACATGCCGATTATACATTGGCAGAATTTAATAACCTTTCTGTAGGACTAAGCTTTGGCTTCCGATAGGAAATAACAAAGTAAGCATCAATAAAAAAACAGCCTTCAATATTCGAAGGCTGTTTTTGCATTTATATAGAAATAAGTCAGGGGTATTCTATTCACGAAGAGCAAGAATGTTTCCTTGTATATCTTCCAAGCTCTCAACATTATCAGCTTCTTTCATACGCACTTCATGAGAAGGCATATCGGTACCGGGATAGGAGATGGTATAAACTCCGTCTGTCTTTTCCCAACTAAAGTCGGTTTGTGCATTCAATGTATTACTACTATAATTGTGATACCTTCCTAGGTAGACATCATTGAAAATCCATTCTTCACGATTTGTTTGCCGTGCACTTTCTGAGGTTGATACTACCTCTACTTTTGCCCAGATACCAATAATTGGATCATTATTTTCAGGAACTCTGGAACAGTTGCTTGCCGATACGATGGCTATGATGGCCATCAAAGAAAATAGTTTTTTCAAAATGTAGGTTTTTAGATTTGGGATCTAACTTTTTTTCTAACGCGCCTGTAATTCAATCTATTGCACTTTTTCGATAAACGGCACCTAAAATGGGATTTATTCGATAAACGTCATCAATTAGTAGGAAAAGTCGTTCAGATCCTGCAATTGGTACAATCCATTTTATTTCAAAGAATACGAGATTCTTCAGTAATTTTTAGGTGAATATTTCATATTTTTGACACTCCTTAAATAAGGTAGAAAACCTAATATCATCCGGATAAAAAACCCTAGTATTCTTTTGAGTTTGGATGGAGTATTGCTAAAATTTTAAATAAAATAATATGAAAGTTACAGTAGTAGGAGCAGGTGCAGTTGGTGCCAGTTGCGCCGAGTATATTGCCATTAAGAATTTTGCTTCAGAGGTGGTATTGTTAGATATTAAAGAAGGATATGCAGAAGGTAAGGCAATGGACCTGATGCAAACTGCTTCCTTAAATGGTTTTGATACTACAATTACAGGTACAACCGGTGATTATAGTAAAACAGCCGATAGCCATATAGCAGTAATTACTTCAGGAATACCTAGAAAACCGGGAATGACCCGGGAGGAATTAATAGGGATCAATGCTGGAATTGTAAGGACGGTTGCGACCAGTCTTCTAAAACATTCCCCCAACGTAATCTTAATAGTGGTAAGTAATCCTATGGATACCATGACTTATTTAGTACATAAAATAACCGATGTTCCGAAGCACAGAATTATTGGAATGGGAGGCGCTTTAGATAGTGCACGTTTTAAATATCGTTTGGCGGAAGCCTTAGGGGCTCCTATCTCAGATGTTGACGGAATGGTTATAGGCGGACATAGCGATACCGGGATGGTACCGCTGGCAAGACACGCCACCCGAAATAGCGTAAAAGTTTCGGAGTTTTTATCTCCGGATAGACTTGTTCAGGTAACGGAAGACACCAAAGTAGGAGGTGCTACCCTAACTAAATTATTAGGAACAAGTGCCTGGTATGCTCCTGGAGCAGCCGTTTCAGGATTGGTACAGGCCATAGCCTGCGATCAGAAGAAATTATTTCCTTGCTCTACATTGTTAGAAGGAGAATACGATCTTAATGATATCTGTATAGGTGTTCCCGTAATTTTAGGTAAAAACGGGATAGAGGAAATTGTAAAGATGGAATTGAATGACGAAGAGAAAGCTAAAATGCAGGAAAGTGCTGAAGGTGTTCGTAAAACTAACGGACTACTTGACGTATAACCAATAGGTAGGAATAAGATTAAAAGGTGTTTCTGCGGAAACACCTTTTTTTATTTCACCAGTAATTGTATCCTTTTCTGATAGCCTGACCTTGAGCTATTTCTCTGCCATAAATCCAATAAATTAATTGTCAGTTCCTATTGGAAATGATATATTTGCACGCTATTTACGAATACCATCAATTAATTCAATAAACCCATGCAGAATAAAGGACTGATAAAGCTATTCGCTTTTTTGTTCGGGATCGTTAGTATCTATCAACTATCCTACACATTCATTACCAGTAAAGTAGAAGATGATGCTGCGGCATATGCCACGGCAACTATCCCAGAAACCGCAGACAACTACGTCGCGGAAAGAGAAGCCTTAGAAGCTACTTATTTAGATTCTATTGGCGATAATACGGTACTAGGATTTACTACGTACGATGATGCCAAGAAAAAGGAACTCAATAAAGGGCTAGACCTTAAAGGTGGAATTAACGTAACCTTACAGATCTCAGTAAAGGATATTTTAAAGGGACTGGCAGACAATACCAAAAACCCTGTTTTTAATAAGGCACTCTCCGATGCAGATATAGCTTCCAAGAGTAGTGATGATACGTATCTGAATTTGTTCTTTGATGCTTTTGAGAATATTAAAGGAGATGGTAAATTGGCTACTCCCGATATTTTTGCAAACAAAGGACTGAGTGACGAGATTAACTTTCAGATGACAGATGATCAGGTAAAACCGATCATTAGAAGAAAGATTGATGAGTCTATTGTATCTGCTTTTGAAGTATTAAGAGAACGTATTGACGGTTTTGGGGTTACCCAACCTAATATTCAGAGAGAAGGTACTTCAGGAAGAATTTTGGTTGAATTACCAGGAGCTCGTGATATCGCCAGAGCACAAGACCTGTTATCTAGTACAGCACAACTGGAATTTTGGGAGACCTATGAGCCCGGAAACCAGAGTCTTATCAATTTCTTTATACAAGCCAACGATAGACTTAAGACCCTGGTCGAAGATACTTCTGACATTGTAAAAGAAGCTTCTGAAATAGATTCGTTGCTTTCAGATGTTGCTCAGGATTCATTAGATCTTACGGCAGAAAGAAATCCATTATTTGAAAAATTACAATTAAACGGACCTGGTTTTGCCATTGGTGTTGCCGCCGTTAAAGATACTGCCGAATTAGGAGCATGGCTCAGAATGCCGGAAATTCGACGTTTATTACCAGCAGAGGTACAGTTTACCAAGTTCCTTTGGGAACGACCTTCACAGGATTCAGAAGTTGCGGGTTTATTCGCACTAAAATCGAATAGAGATGCGCTTCCACGTATTAGTGGGGATGTAGTTAGCGATGCGAGAGATCAGTTCGATCAGTTCAACAGACCAGCTGTTGGGATGGATATGAATGTACGAGGAGCAAAGGAATGGGAGAAATTAACCAGCGAGGCAAACTTAAATAATACAGGTATAGCCATTGTATTGGATAATAAAGTATATACAGCTCCCGGAGTATCTTCAGTAGGAGGTATATCTGGTGGTAGTTCAGAGATCACAGGAACATTTACAGTAAATGAAACCAAAGATATTGCGAATGTATTAAGAGCGGGGAAACTCCCTGCCTCTGCAGATATTATTGATTCTTTTGTAGTAGGACCTTCCTTAGGGCAAGAAGCTATCGATAGCGGTTTTAAGTCCTTCTTAATCGCTTTTATATTTGTATTGATCTGGATGATCTTCTACTATGGAAAAGCAGGTAGTTTTGCAGATGTAGCCCTGGTATTTAACATTGTACTCATCTTTGGGGTATTGGCAAGTTTAGGCGCCGTACTTACCTTACCTGGTATTGCAGGTATTGTTTTGACCATAGGGATGTCTGTGGATGCAAACGTACTGATCTTCGAAAGAATTAAGGAAGAAGTTCATAAAGGAAAAGGAAAAGGACAAGCAATTACGGACGGGTTTAACAATGCCTTGTCTTCTATATTAGATGCTAACATTACTACAGGTTTAACGGCTCTAATTCTTTTAGTATTTGGTTCTGGTCCTATTAAAGGATTTGCTACTACCCTAATTATTGGTATTCTCACTTCTTTGTTTACGGCCATATTTATCACACGTTTATTGGTAGATTGGTATATCTCAGGGAAAGGGAGATCACTTACTTTTTCTACCGCTATTACTAAGAATCTATTTACGAATCTTAATATAGATTTTCTTAAAAAACGTAAAATATCATATATAATCTCTTCCATCATTGTAATTGGTGGGTTGGCTTCTTTGTTTACACAAGGATTAGACCAGGGAGTTGATTTTGTAGGCGGAAGAAACTATCAGATTCGCTTTGTGAATCCGGTGAGTCCAACAGAGATTACCAGTGAATTAACTGCGGTCTTGGGAAGTGCCAGTGCAAAGACTTTTGGTGATGCAAACCAGATCATGGTAACTACCAAATATAAGGTAGACGTGCAGGGTACTGAAGTAGATGATGAAATATTAGGCATACTTTATACATCCCTGCAAAAATATCTTCCGGATGGGGCTTCTTATGAGGAGTTTATTCCCGGCGGTAGGAACGATGCTATTGGGATTATGAAATACCGTAAGGTGGGACCTACTATTGCAGATGATATAAAGAAGAATGCTGTATGGGCTATCATTGGTTCTTTAGCGGTAGTATTTCTGTATATTCTATTTAGGTTCCGTAGATGGCAATTTTCGCTGGGAGCAGTTGTGGCGGTTTTCCATGATGTCCTAATTGTGTTGGGGATCTTCTCTGCAACGAGCGCTTTAATGCCATTTAGTATGGAAATAGACCAGGCATTTATTGCAGCAATCTTAACGGTTATTGGATATTCCCTGAATGATACTGTGGTGGTTTTTGACCGTATTCGGGAAATTATCAGCGAAAAGGGCTGGGATGCCGGTAAGAATATTAATTTGGCATTAAACAGCACCTTAAGTAGAACGTTGAATACCTCCCTAACTACCTTGGTGGTACTCTTGTCGATATTCATTTTTGGAGGGGAGACCCTGCGAGGATTTATGTTTGCTATGATCGTTGGAGTTATCGTAGGTACTTATTCCTCCTTGTTCATTGCAACACCAATCATGTACGATACACTAAAGCATAAAAAGTCAGAAAGTAAGTCATAATAGATGTAAAGTCGATTTTTAAAAAAACCGCTCTTTATAGTAAGGAGCGGTTTTTTTGTGTTTTATACGTTGGGTAGTGTACTTATTATTCCAGCAACCATTTTTTACCATTGCGTTTGCTTCTAAAAAGTTTCATTTCGTATCCCAACTTGTTCATAGTAGTTTCCGTAAATGAGAGTCGGTAAAACCAGTCTTCATCCATGGGAACTACGGATAATTTATAATGAAAATTCCAGCCAAAATCTCTTGCGGCATCTACTAGTTTAAAGGCCTTATCTATATCATAGGTCCCTTTAAAGTGTAAAATAGCTAAAACCCGATAACAATTTTCCTCATCACATAATTCCGCGACTTTTGTCCAGCGTTGTGTAGCCTCTTCGATCTCCTTTCCGGGTGTTATGGTACTGTGTATGGTAACTTCAATATAGTTCTTAAAACGAGTATGCTTTAAAGTAAAGGGCATAGCGAGCAATTTTTCTTAAAAATTAAGCAATATTTATTTTAAGTCAAAATTATTCCCGTAGAACCGATTGAAGCAGCTTGTAACTCGTACACGAATTGAGGTTGTAACTGGGGTTCCTCACGGTGCGATACAAAAATAATGGTGTTGTTGCTCTCCTTGGCTATTTTATTCACCAGTGCTACCACCAGGGCAGCAGCTTGGTCATCCAGATCGGAGGTGGGTTCATCCAGGATCAACAAAAGGGGATGTTTAATCATAGCACGGGCGCACATAATTAGGCGTTGTTCCCCTTTGTTTAACTCATGAAAGTAGGTGTTCTTTTGGTGTTCCATACCCAAAAGCGCCAACCATTTGGTAGCCAAATTTAGTTGAGATTCGGTAGGGATACTATACAGTCCTATGGAATCTACCAACCCTGAAATAAGCATATTTTGGAGCGTATGGTACCCTCGGAACCTATCAGTCAAAGCTGGAGTTACATATCCTATTTGCTTTTTAATATCCCATACACTTTCTCCACTTCCTTTTTTTTGACCAAAAAGATAAAGATCCTGTCCATACCCTTTCGGATTATCCCCTGTGATCATAGATAGTATAGTGGTTTTCCCGCTCCCGTTCTTTCCCTTTAATTCCCAGAATTCTCCGGGATGGATACACCAATTTACGTTATACAGCACAGGTTTTGTGCCAAAGGAAACTGAAACGTTCCTCAGTTCAATTAACTTTTTATGAGGATATTTGTAATGATGTATCGGCGGTGGCAAGGATGCTGAAAATTCTTTAGATGCAAGAGTTGTAGCTACGTCTAATATTTCTGAGGTATTTAACCATTGTAATGAATTGTTTTGCAAAAAAGCTACGTTGTCTATAAAGGGAAGCAGATCTGTTTTACGACTCAGAATTTGTAGTATATGTACTGTTGATTTTAAAAGATTCAGCTCTTCCAGGAAGGCTTTTTTTGAGTTGGTATCTAGATTGTCAAAAGGGTTATCCAGGATCAAATAATCTGGTTTGGAGGCAATTAAATGCCGCAGTAAAGTCTTTTTGCGTTCTCCGCTCGACATAGATTCAAGACTTTGGGAGGTGTTTACGGTTAGTATCTTTCGATCATGGCGCACTTCTTCTTCAATATAACGCGCTATTTCAGTACTGGAAAAAAGGACGCCAGTTTTGTCTTCAAGAAGGGTGAGACCATCTGGGAGAGGCCCTTCGAGCAAACGGGTAATCATATCGCCTGAAGCGGCCTGTGTCTCCGTAATAATAGCCCAGTGTTGAAGTTTAGTTTTCATAAACAGGTTACTATGTTTTACACAAAGGCACTGAATTTCTGTTAAAACAAATATAAGTCTTCATGCTTTAATTATTCCATCTACTATGGAAATGTAAAAGTATACGGATATGGGCATAAATACGTTTATAAGGAAGAAACTTCTAACTTTGAAGTAACCACTTTAGTCTGCTATGAAAAAAATTCGAACCCTTCTTTTAAAGCTATCATCATTTCTCTTCTCAACCAAAGCTGCAGGTTTTTATATGCTGGCTTTCGCCGCTTCTATAGCAATAGCCACCTTTATTGAAAACGACTTCGGCACTAGTGCTGCCCAAAAGGTAATTTTTAAATCGACTTGGTTTGAATTGTTATTGTTTCTTTTTGGTGGAACTATCGTTGTAAACATAGTCAAGTTCCGTATGATTCAACAAAAGAAATGGGCTTTGTTGCTATTTCATTCGGCGATCATCGTTATCATAGTAGGGGCTGGGATTACCCGCTATTGGAGCTTTGAGGGGATTATGCATATAAGGGAAAATGATGCTGCCAGTAGTTTTTTGTCCTCTGATACCCATCTAAAATTTGAGATAGATAAAAATGGGCAATCCTACGATTTTGACGAGTCTGTTCTGTTCGCTTCCCTTGGGAATAACAGCTGGTCACAATCTTATATGATTGGGGAGGATCTAATTGAGGTAAACGTACAAGATTTTATTCCAAATCCTAAAAAAGCACTTCTTGAAAGTTTAGATGGCCGTCCTACCATTCAAATTGTTGTTGCCGGCGCCAATGGGAGGGAAGAGTACTTCATTAGCCAGGGTGACACCAAACGAATTCGCAACACTGTATATAATTTTTCAGATCAACTAATGAGTGGAGCTATTAATATAGCTTTTCAAAAGGGATCATTGCTGGTGAACGCGGATCGCACCTTAACACAAACGGTGATGGCGACACAAAAAAAGGATACGATAGTCCCATCGGGGTCCTATTCTCCGCTCTCCTTAAGAGCACTTTATACGGATGGTATAACCAATTTTGTGTTTTCAGATTTCAAGGAAAATGCGAAGGTTGAAACTCTTTCAGAAGACCCTAAGGTTAAGAATGAAAGTTTAGTAGCACTGTTTATGGAAGTTGTGGTTAATGGAGATGCAAGAGAATTCTATGTGTATGGTAACAGGGGCTTTGAAGGAAGACCGGAAGTGCTTCAATTTAAAGATCTGACTTTTACAATGGCCTATGGAGCGAAAGAGATTCAGGTGCCTTTTTACATAAAACTCAACAAGTTTATTATGGAAAAATATCCCGGTACAAATAGTGCTTCCTCGTATGCAAGTGAGGTCACCGTATTGGATAAGGCAAATGATGTAACGATGGATTATCGCATTTTCATGAATAATATATTGGATTACCAGGGGTATCGATTTTTTCAATCCTCTTTTGATAAGGATGAGAAAGGAACTTACCTGAGTGTGAATCATGATTTCTGGGGTACCTGGGTTTCTTATTTAGGGTATGCTCTGTTAACACTGGGGATGATCCTAACACTTTTCAGCAAGCGTACGCGATTTTATGATTTAGGTAAAAAAATTAAAAAACTGCGTAAAAAGGGAATAACCGCTTTGATTTTGCTGTTAATGTCTTTTAGTTTCTCTGTTACTGCACAATCAGAGCACAGCAACCATAGCAGTGTTTCACAAATAGATGCAGACCATGCACAACGATTTAGTGAACTGGTAGTTCAGGATTTCAAAGGTCGTATGAAACCGGTTCATACATTATCAAGAGAAGTGATGCGAAAATTAGCACGCAAGGAAAGCTTACTAGATCTTACTGCGGACCAGATCTTACTGGGGATGTTTGCCAATAATCAAGATTGGTATCATATAGGTGTCATTAAATTAGGTGAGCATAAAGAGATTCATAGGATGCTAAGTGTTGCGGAGGAATATGCATCCTATGCCGATTTTTTTGCCCAGGATGGGTCCTATAAACTCAGGGATGAAGTACGACGAGTTTATGGTCTGGAACCAATAGACAGAGGTGTTTTTGAAAAGGAATTACTAAAAATAGATGAGCGGATAAATATTTTAAGTATGGTATTTTCAGGGACATTACTAAAACTGGTGCCTATTCCAAATGATCCCAATAACACCTGGGAATCTACTCATGGTCATAGTAGTAGTCAGGTAGTGACTCATGAACATGGCGTTGCTGAAACTTTTTTTAATAACTACAAGGCGGCACTGCAGGAGGCAATGATTTCAAAAGACTACACCCGTGCCGACCATTTACTAGAGGAACTTAAGGAATATCAAATAAAGAATGGGGGAAGTGTTGTGCCTTCGGCCACCAAGATTAATGCTGAGATTACCCTGAATAAATTAAATGTATTTACCCGGTTGGCAGTAGTATACATGTTTTTGGGAATTGCGTTGCTTTTCTTTTTATTCCTATCAGTTTTTAAGCCCCGACTTAATTTAAATAAAGTACATCTTGTCTTATTATCCCTTGTTATCATAGGCTTTGTCTTTCATTCCATTGGATTAGGAATGCGTTGGTATGTTTCCGGACGGGCACCCTGGAGTAATGGCTATGAGTCTATGATTTATATCGCCTGGACCTCTACGCTGGCGGGTATCTTATTTACAAGAAAATCATTTGGAGGTCTCGCTGCAACCATGGTTTTGGCAGCTACTATATTGTTGGTTTCCATGCTTAGTTTTCTGGATCCTGAAATTACGCCCCTTGTTCCTGTTTTGAAGTCGTATTGGTTAACCATCCATGTTTCTTTGGAAGCAGGTAGTTATGGCTTCCTGATGTTAGGAGCAATTATTGGTCTTATAAATCTGATATTGATGATATTTTTGAAGGAATCAAATAAATCCAGAATTAAAAATATCATCACCGAAATGTCTTATATCAGTGAGATGACCTTAATCGGTGGTTTATTTATGGTTAGTGTTGGCACCTATCTGGGTGGTGTTTGGGCCAATGAATCCTGGGGTAGATACTGGGGCTGGGATGCCAAAGAAACATGGGCACTGGTAACTATTCTTGTCTATGCCTTTATTCTGCATATGAGGTTAATTCCTAAGCTGAAGGGACTATTTGCCTTTAATGTGGCCACTATTTTTGGATTGGCTTCTGTGATCATGACATATTATGGCGTAAACTACTATCTATCCGGATTGCATTCGTATGCCACCGGAGATCCTGTACCCATTCCTAATTGGGTATATGTAGTAGTTGTTTGTATAATTATAATATGTAGTATGGCGTATTACAAAAAAAGAAAAATTTCTGGGATCTCTTAACAGTACCCCGCTTTATTGAATTACTACGCCATTTTCAAGGATCAGGTCATAGGTATATCCGGCCCCAAAGTCTCTGTTGAGGGCTACGGTTGCTTTTATAGTGATTTTGGAACCTTCAGGGACGAAGATGTCAGAAGTCACCACTAAGTCAAAATCATCTTTGGTACCGTCCTGTATGTGAATCCAGTTACGTTCCATGATATTTGGATTTATTTTGACACAGGTACCACTAATTTGAATCGTATGGCCTTCATATTTTGCCGGATCTTTTACTAATTCTGCAATAGTAAGACTGCCTTTGTGTTGCACATTTTTTTCTGTATGCGTTGGAATATTTTCTTTTTTTACCTCCTTAACAGGGTTCTCTTTGTTGACTGTAGTTTGACTTATAGGAGATGAATGCTTGGAATGATCTTCCGCTACCAGATTAGAAACCAAATAGATTTCATCAAATATTTTGTTGTATTCTTTGCTTTCAAAATTGGTTTTTAGTAAACCATTGCGATAAAAATATATCTCTTCCTTTTCTACCGCTATTTTTCTGGATGCAATCCAAAAAATATTTTCTCCTTCTTCCACTCGTAAGTATACGTATCGTTGCGCGGGTAACACTTCAAGAACACGCACCCTATGAAGGTCTTCACTAAAAGATGTTTCCTTGGTTTCTGAAACCATGATGGAAGGATCTGGCGTAAATAATGATTCATTTCCCTCAGTTTGACTATTGGAGGAGGTAGGTTGAATTACTTTTGGGGCATTATTACAACGTATAAAAAGGAGTAAAATACCTGTATAGAGTATATATTTCAGAGGCGTATTCATGCGTTATTTTTTAGCTTTTCGATTAAATCGTTGAACAATACGGGTATAAATTCTATAATTATTTTCCTCATTGAAGGTAGTTAACTCTCCCGAAATACTAAATAATAAATTTCTGGAAATGTTATAGGATAGATTGGTGCCTGCGTAGTGTTGTTGAAGTGGATCTATAAGGTTGGTATAGTTATAATGTACAAAACGGTAATAAAAGTCTGCATTTAATCTTTTATTACGAAGCAGTGCTCTAGAATGTCTAATAGAACCTATGTTGCTTGTTAAATAGCTGGAAGTGTTTCGGTTATAGGAAATGTTTAAGCGCCCACCTATTTGTGGAAGTCTGGAGAAGGTGACATATCCATTTAAATTGTCCGATTGGTTCTGTTGATCGTTTTGAAAACGTTTCCCATAGCTTACCCCGGTACTCACATATTTCATGGGTCTGAAATTAACACGGACCCGGAGACCCTGGCGAGCTAGGTCTTCATCTAACAAGCGTTCAATATCTGTTTGAAAGGTTTCGTAATACAAAATTCTTTTACGAGAATCAAAAGACAGCATTAGGTTTAATTTTCTATTAAAGCGGTACCTGGCTGATAAATAGAAATTTGTTAATCGCAGATTATTTATGGTGGTATAGTTCACCTTGCTAAAAATATCTAGCTCGGCACTAGCGAATAGATTTAAATCTTTTAACACGGTACTCGAATGCTGTAAGTAGGTGTATCTGCGGTCTATATCTCCATTACCCCGCTGCTCAATTAAACCTATGGTTGTTTCAGAGAAAAATGAGGGGCTGTTTGTTGTTGTACCAAAGTAACCTCCGTATTGTTGAAGGTCTGCATTAAAACCATAGTTAAATATATCTGGTCGAAACCCGCCAATAACACCAACATAGGAGTTTCCAAAATATTTTTCAACCTGAAGTCCATCAATAGCTCCCAGGGAAGAAATTTTGGGATTTATGTTCCGACCCACAGTAAATGACATAGTAGGGTTAGCATCGAACCGAACCCCCAAATTATAAATACGCAAAAAGTTAGTTTGGTTAAGTGAAGAACTTTCCCCATCATCTAATATTTGTCTGTAATTCATATAGGCATTGGCAGAAAACCGAGAATTATCTATATGATTTGCGTCTATGGACAGCTGTGTCATTATCCGGTGTAAATCGTCCCTGTCACTAAACAACGTACTGTAACTAGAGGCTGCAATATTACCTCGAATGTTTTCCTTAAACTCTGAAGGTTCTTCTTCTGTTTCGGGAGGTGCCGCAGACATACGAAACATGTCTTTGTCGTTTTGAGCTTCCAAAACCTCTTCTGTAGTTGTTTTTTCAGAGGCGTCAATTTTTGCGAGAGGTTTAAAAGTCACTTTGTCCCCTTTTTCAATAACACAGCCCTCTACTACGACACATACACAAGAAGTAGTTGATTTACTTGTCACGACAAGACAGGAGGTCTGGGTACTAAGTAATTCAAGACTATCTCCAATAGCAATCATCTCTGTATTCGCAAATTTTACATAGATATTGTTAGAAGTAACAAAAGATACAATGCCTTCAATTGCAGGAGCAGCTTCCTGCCCCAAAAGAGTGGAGGAAAAAAGCAACAATAATAAGTAGAGATAATATCTATACTTCATTTGGGGTTAATTAGATCCGTCCGGGTGACATTCCAGACACGTGGTACTTACATATTCGTACCCATTTTGCTCACTATGTTTATCGTCCATTTCGGGTTTTAAGTGACAGGTAAAACATGTAAAATCGGCATAGCTTGTAGGGTTAGCATGGCATTCTATACAATCGTTCCAGGCTTGCTGGTGCTTGCCACTGTAAATTGGAAAATATTGGCCATCATGATCAAATTCTGCGGGCATCCATCCGGGATTTGTTGTATGGCACGATACGCAGTCGGTAGGGAAATTGGCTGCTAAATGATTCGGATTGTTGGTCTGGTCATAATCTTGCTGATGGCAACTCACACACTCTGGCGAGATGTCTGAATAATTAGCCGTGGTATGACAACGGGCACAATCCTGAATATCATGTCCCTGTGTTAAAGGAAAAAAGTCGTGGTTTACAGTAGCCGGCATCCAACCGGGATTGGTACTATGACAGGAAACGCAATCTGTAGAATATCCTACTGTGGTATGATTCGGATTTTGGGTACCTGCATAATCTTCCTGATGACAGGTTACACAATCGGGCGATGTATCAGCATAATTAGGGGTGGTATGACAGCTGGTGCAATCTTGGATATCATGACCTAGGGTGAGCGGGAAAAAGTCGTGATTAATAGTAGCTGGCATCCATCCGGGATTTGTTGTATGACAAGACACACAATCATTTGAAAAACCTGCATTCGTGTGATTCGGATTTTGAGTGCCGGCATAATCTTCCTGATGACATGCTACACATTCCGGTGAAATATCCGCATAATTCTGGGATGTATGACATTGGGTACAATCTCCAATTTCATGTCCAAGGGTGAGCGGGAAAAAGTCGTGGTTGATACTCTCGGAATCCCATCCAAACCCCAAAGGATTGTGACATTCTGTACAATCTGTGGAATACCCAGCCGCCATGTGGTTTGGGTTTTGAGCGCTTGCATAATCTTCCTGATGGCAACTAATACAATCGTTTCCTAAGCGATTAAATCGAATATTAGTATCCGACGTATGGCATTCCACACAGCTAATATTAGCATGAACACCAATAAGAGGAAAACCATTTTCTTCATGTAATTCGGGAATGTTATCTACGAGCCAGGTCTCGGAATTATGACACCGCATACAATCGTTCCCAACAGATTGATTGTGAATATCTGTATGACAGGAGATGCAATCCATTGGTGCCTCATTGAAAACATTGGTGTCGTGACATTGCTTGCAATCTGTTACCTCATGGGTGCCTTCTAATTGAAAATCGGTGGTGTTGTGATCAAATTGAAGTGTTTGGTAATCTATATCCCAACCTCCCGGGTTATGACACTTAACGCAATCCATTTTTAGGTTATCTCCATGCGGAGATTGGGCTAGAAGCGGTATGCAGCCCAGAAAAAAGAACACTAAGAATGGCAGTCTATACATCTAAATTTACCTAATTTGTAAATAACCTCTGTCTGCCCACTTGTATCGGTTACTTCATGACATGCACTGCACGATATGACAGCGTGTTGGCCCTCCAATGGAAAACTAGTAAGTTCATGATTGAACCTTTTTGGAAACCAGTCATCCGATGCGTGGCATCTTGTACAATCTGTAACTCCCTCAATAGCAAAAGTCTCATCATGAACATTTTCATGACAAGATATACATTGCCCCTCTAGCGTACTAAACGCTTGTTTAAAGTTTGTATTGTTATCCGACATCACAAAATGACATTCCCGGCAGTCTACAGTGAGGTGTTTTCCTTCCAAGGGCCAATCTGTTTGGGTATGATCAAATGCTACCAGGTTCCATGCTTCATTTTCGTGGCATGTGGTACATTCGTTATTTGGGTAATAGGTTTCACTAATATAGTCTTCGTGGATGTCTTGATGACAGTCGATACAGCGTTCTCCCATTTCGCGGAAGGTCCAGCGTTTTTTTGTCTCGCTTACATGGCAAGAAAAGCAAGGGGTTGCAATATGAGCACCTTCTAGTGGAAATGCGGTAGTTTGGTGTTCTTCCTGTGTATACAGGCTATAATCGAACCCTTTTTCGAGGGAATGACAACTAACACAATCTGGGGTTACGCCCTTTTCTGTAAATTCTCCCTTATGGTAATCATCATGGCAGTTATTACATGCCGTAAAATTGATGGGATCTGTATAGCTTTTTTTGTGGCATTGCCTGCAATCTACCTCGGTATGTTTCCCCTCTAGTTGATAATCGGTGACCGTGTGGTCAAAAAAGTCCATAGAACGAAGCGATAAAAAACTACTTTCTCGATGGCATTTTACACAATTGGTCCCAAATTTACCATCGTGCTCATCTTTGTGGCATGAAACACAGCTGTTTTCTGCTACTCTTTTCTTATCCTGAAATACTCGTAGCGGATCAGAAGTTTTTGAATGGCAACTGAAACAATCTACCTGCTGATGCCGGCCTTTTAAGTCAAATCCGGTGGCACTGTGTTCAAAATTGCCAAAACCTTTCGTAGAGGCAAAGGAGGATTCGGTATGACATTGCATGCACTGACCGGGTAGTTGATCGTTATGCTGGTCTTCGTGGCACGATACACAGTCAGCGAAAGGAATATTTGTAAATTCTTGAAATTCTTCCCCGTTTCTGATAGTAATCGCGTGGCATTCCTTACAATCTACGGTAAGATGCTCGCCTTTTAGTGCAAAATCGGCCTCGTTGTGATCAAAGTTAGTGGCGGGTTCAAATGCTTCCATAGTATGACACTGTAGGCAATCATTTGAGAGGGTTTTCTGATGGTAATCATCATGGCAAGACAGGCAGGTTTCATCGAGCCCCAGAAAGGTGTTCTCTCTTTTCTTTATTTTAGAATCCTTGATATTTTCAGATACATGGCATTGCTTGCAATCTACTTCAGCGTGTTTACCTTCCAGGGCATACCCGGTTAACGTATGATCAAAAGCATCTTCATCAAAACGTACCATATCAAAATTACGACCGTGGTGATCGCTATGGCATTGCACGCAGTTTTGTCGGATTACCTTGGCATCGGCATGATACCCTTGTTTCTTATTAATAAGTAGTTGTATATCATCATGGCAAGCCAGACACTTTTTATCTGTTACCTTGGAGCCAAGGTCATGACATTGTGTGCAGTTACTCATTCCTTCTAGGTCTGCATGGGATCTGGATAGGTCACCAGGGGATATCTGACCATATCCGAAAGAAAGGGTCATTATAAAGATGAGTAGGTTATATTTTAAAACGGTTTTCACCCCATTTTTATTTATAAGATTTCAACACATGTCCAAAACGCTTAGTAATCTCAATCCCCGCATTTTTAAGGAAACTCGTGGGTAATTCACCACCGGCAAAGATATAGACGAGATCATTTTCAATCTCAAATGGCTCATCTTCATCTATTTTAATGAGGACACTTTTATCTGCAATAGATACTAAGTTAGAATTAAAAAGGACTCTAATTACATTATCGGCAATCGCTTTTTCAATCTTTTCTCTGTTTTTTGGCTTTAATCGGGAAAATTTGTCTTTCCTGTAAGATAGCATAACCTCATTGGTATCTATTAAGAGCAAGGCGGATTCAATGGCAGAGTCACCACCACCTACTACTATAACCTTCTTTTTATGAATGTTTTCTGGTTCTAATAGACGGTAAGCCACGTTTTGGGATTCTTCTCCAGGAACGCCTAATTTTCTTGGGGTACCTCTTCTTCCAATAGAAAGTAACACCTGAAGGCAAAGAATTTCTTCGCCCTGGTTAGTAATTATTTTAAAAATATCATTCTCAATAGGAATTATCTGCTCCACCTTGATATGTTCTCTAATATCGAGGTCATGTTCTGAGATCACTTTTTTCCATAATTGTAGTAATTCGTCTTTAGAGGTATCAAATAGTTTTACTTTCCCATGAAGGGGAAGGTCCATTGGGGAGGTCATTACTATTTTTGCACGTGGAAAGGTATAGACGGTTCCTCCAAGCGAGTCCTGTTCCAGGGTTACAAAGGAAAGACCATGTTTTTTGGCTGCCAGTGATGCTGAGATTCCTGCAGGTCCTGCTCCTATGATTACCACATCTAGTACACCTTCCATAGATGGTTTTTTAGCCTTAACCATATTTTCCATGGCCGCTTGTCCTTGTTCCACACTATTTTTTATGAGACCCATGCCGCCCAACTCGCCGGCAATGTACATACCCTTTATGTTGGTTTCATAATCTTCACTTACATGAGGTAAATCTACTCCTCGTTCCTCGGTTCCTATCCGAAGCGAGATGGCCTCTACTGGGCAAGTATGAAAACATGCCCCATGGCCAACACAATTAGAGGTATTGATTACTGTGGCAATACCATCTTTAATTCCTATAATATCTTTCTCAGGACAGGCTGTAATGCAGGCTCCACTTCCGATACAGGATTTTAAGTCTATATAGGGATGCAGGGATATAGGTTCAAATAATCCTTCGGCCTTGGCTACGGTTACTTTTTTAACGGTTTCCAGCGTTTTCTTTTTCTTGGAACGCGTATAAAAAAAGATAGTCAGGGCACATAAAATAAATACCGTCCCGTAAATCACTAGTTGTTCTATTAATACTTCATTCATCAGAAAATCCATTTATAGCCAAAGGCCAGTGTTACGGCTATATGTATAATCACGATGACCAACATAATCAAAGCAAAAGGCATATGCGCCACATGCCAATATTTAAAAAGACGTTGCATAATTTGTAGCCTCGCTATCTTTTTAGACAATTTAATCTCTTGTCTTACAAGCTTTAAGATTCCTTTGCGTTCTATTTTAGGTAAATCCTTACGGCTAAGGACTTTACGCAAGTATCCTAATTTTTTACTATTCTCCATGGTGTTTTCTTCACTCATTAGGCTGGTCACGATATCAATAGTATTGGTTTCCAACTTAAAATTTTGATGTAATACCACGGCAAGGTTCGTCTTAGAATGGGTTAGCTCATTTAAAGTCAATTCCCGTCCCTCAATGGTTCTCGGGATCTGATTATAGATAAAGCGACCTATAACGCCACTTACTACAACCGCTACCATGCTCCAGAAAGCCACAGAGACGATACCGCCAAATTTAAAGGCCGTATGAAAAAGAACCAGGATAGGTCCTAGTGTACATAGAAAAATATGAAACTCTAATAAGTATTTTAATCGGATGTATTTACCTAAGAAATTATAGCGTTTACGGGCAATATAGAGGACCACCCCAATAAGAATAAGTAAGGTCCCAAAAATTCCTAAACCCTGACCATAGATGCCACTGGGTTTAAACCAATTATGTCTTGGGTGATAGAAACGCTCTTCAAGCGCGGTGTCATAATAGGTATATCCTGTATATATTAAATATGCAGTTGTTGCGATTACAATTAGCCCCATAACAGAGATGTAGGCTATGTGTACAGACTTCTTCAATAGGAGTGAAACTTAAGTTAATAATGCGTAGGGATATTCAGTAAACGCAGTATTACAACAAAAATTTTATAATGCTCTTATATTATAGATACCCTATAATGCGTATGGAAACCCTTGCAGATCATAGTGTGACCTCTGAATGGTAGAATGCTCGTTGGTTTTAAGATTTCCTGATTATTGCCGTTGATAGGAAATACGATCCCCTTCAGTAACCTTCCAGGCATCCGTAAGCCCTGCGTTTACTTCCAATACATATTGAACAGCAACCCCTGAAGAAAGGCTGGTTTCATCCATGGGCTGGGCATTTTTTTGAATACTGGCGATCCGCAGGTTTTCATCTATATAAATGATGTCTAATGCAATTTTAGTATTCTTCATATAAAAAGAATGGAAAGCGACCTCCGGAAAAATAAAGAGCATTCCCTGGGTGTCTTCCATAGCGTCCCGATACATTAAGCCCGTCTGCGTTTCATATTCGGTCTCTGCAATTTCAATGTCCAAACTGGCTAAAACGGAATCGGTCTCACTCTTAAAAAATTGGAGGGTGCCATCTTTCGTAAATGTTATGGTCTCTGTTGCCAACACTTTTTTAGGTGCTTCTTTACAGGAATAAAGTAGCACTCCAATACTTATAATAAAGCTTATGTACAGGAATGTTTTTTTTGCTTTCATGTAACTATTTTATCCTTTACGTGCTAGTGCCGGTTTAAACATAAAGTATAGACCTACTACAATAAACGGAAGGCTCAGCCACTGCCCCGTGGACAAAAGACCCAGTGATTCTTCAAATCCTCCTTGACTTTTCTTGACATATTCTACAAAAAAGCGAATAGTCCAAAGTAATACCAGGAATAACCCGAAAAGGAATCCAGGTTGATTCTTTTTGTCCGTTTTCCAATAAAGGAAATATAAGGCCAGGAATACAAAAATATAACAGACCCCTTCATATAATTGTGCCGGGTGGCGGTAGGGGATAGCTTCTAAATACTGTGAGAACTTAGGATTACTTTCAATAGCGGCATATGCTGCGTTCACAGAGCTCTCTTTGGTAATCTGTAAGGCCGAATAGGCCGGCATATCGTCTGAGTCTCTAATAAAACGGGTGGCAAAAGCGAATGATTTATCTACAATTTTACCATTAATCTCTGAGTTGAAGAAATTTCCCAATCGAACACAAAAGGCCCCAATAGCCACAGGAATTACCATCCGATCCAGGATCCACAATATCTTGAATCCTTTGTGTTTCCGGGTATACATATACATCCCAATGATAATACCAATGGCTGCTCCATGGCTTGCCAATCCTGTAAAACCAGTGAATTCATAGCCATTAATGAAACCAAACAGCGCACTGCCAGCGCGTTCTCGTATGGGTAGTAATATTTCTAGCAAATGATTCTGGTAATAGGCCCAATCATAAAAGAATACATGGCCTAAACGTGCTCCTAACATAGTGGCCAGTACGGTATATATAAAGAGGGAATCTAGTTCCTCAATAGATTTTTTTTCATTTAAAAAGATACGCTTCATTATAAACCATCCCAGAGCAAAGGCAATAATCCATAAGAGGTTGTAATATTTGATCTGTAAGAACCCAATTTTAAATAGCGTTTCTGTTGGGTTCCAGGTAAAACCTAAAAAATACATAACTGAAATTTTGAGCGACTAAGATACATAAATAGATAAAGAGACCTATAGATTTTGAAGTTCTATTGATAAACTCTTGTTCATGTTTCTTTAAAGGATACCTTATTACTTTAAGGCACCGGGTCGTGCCCGCTACCGCCCCAGGGGTTACAACTAAAAATGCGTTTAATAGCTAACCAGCCACCTTTGAAAAGTCCGTGTTTTTTTAAGGCTTCCAGGGTGTATTGGGAACACGTTGGAGAATAACGACAGGTTGATGGGGTATAAGGAGAAATTAACAGCTGATAGGCTTTTACAAGAAAAACAAAAGGGGCTATCAAAATTTTCTTCATGAAACACTAAATGTGGTTCCTTCTTTCCCGTCTTTTAATTGAATCCCCAATGCAGCCAGTTGGTCCCTAATGTTATCGGAAGTAGCAAAGTCTTTATTGGCTCTTGCCTCTTCACGCATACGAATAAGTAACGAAACAACTCCTGACAGTTTATCCGAATCCATGTTTCCATCACTTTTACGCTCTAAACCTAAAACATCAAAAACAAAACTGTTCATGGTTTCTTTTAGATCCGCAAGATCTAGTCCGGAAATGGATACTTTCCCTTCCTTTATCAGATTAATATTCTTAACTGCTTCAAACAAGTTTGCAATAAGAATAGGGGTATTAAAATCATCGTTCATTGCATCATAGCATTTCTGTTTCCAGGCCAATAAGTCGATGCTTGAATCCTTGCTTGTTTGCAAACTATTTAATAACCCGAGTGCATCCATCAATCTATGATACCCTTTTTCTGAAGCAAGTAATGCGTCATCACTCAAATCGAGAATGCTTGTATAATGTGCTTGCATCATAAAGAAGCGAACTACCGAAGGGGCGTACGGTTTACTAAGGATAGAATTTTCTCCCGAAAATATCTCGTTAGGTAAAATATTATTTCCAGTGGATTTTGCCATCTTTTTACCATTCATGGTAAGCATATTGGCATGTAACCAGTAATTCACGGGTCCGTGTCCGTTTGAAGCTTCGGCTTGGGCTATTTCACATTCGTGATGAGGAAATTTCAGGTCCATTCCACCACCGTGAATATCGAACGTCTCTCCTAAGTATTTGGTGCTCATGGCTGTGCATTCCACATGCCAGCCGGGGAATCCATCCCCCCAGGGGGAAGGCCATCTCATAATATGCTGGGGTTCTGCTTTTTTCCAAAGCGCAAAATCTTGTGGATTTCTTTTCTCGCCCTGTGCGGTTAATTCGCGGGTATTGGAAATCATATCTTCCAGCTTTCTTCCGCTTAGCTTACCATATTCGTGCTTCTCGTTGAATTTCTTTACATCGAAATACACCGAACCATTAATTTCATAGGCAAACCCTTTTTCAAGGATGTCCTTAATAATCTCGATCTGTTCTATAATATGACCTGTGGCCGTGGGCTCTATACTTGGGGATAAAAAATTGAATTTTTGAAGAATGTTATGAAAGTCCACCGTATACCTTTGAACCACTTCCATAGGCTCTATCTTCTCCAGACGTGCTTTCATTGCGATCTTATCTTCCCCTTCATCTGCATCGTCCACTAAATGTCCGGCATCTGTAATATTTCGCACGTATCGCACTTTATAGTCTAGATGCTTTAAATACCGGAAGATCATATCGAACGACATAAACGTACGGCAATTCCCCAAATGTACATTGCTGTAAACCGTAGGGCCACAAACGTACATCCCTATATGGCCTTCGTTAATAGGTTTAAAAACTTCCTTTTTTCCGCTTAGGGAATTTGAAACTTTAAGCGTCTGATTTTTATACAATTGCATAGAAGAATATGCCTGTTAAAATTGAGTATCTAGATTAATGTATTCCAAGAATTCTTTGCGAACACCTTCTTGTTTAAACTTACCACCGTATTCCGCGGTCACCGTGCTACTATCCACATCGCGGATACCTCTCGAATTTACGCAGAGGTGTTTCGCGTCTATCACACAAGCAACATCTTCCGTGCCTAATACTTGTTGTAATTCCCTAACAATTTGGATGTTTAAACGTTCTTGAACCTGAGGTCTTTTCGCAAAATAATCAACTATTCGGTTCATTTTAGATAAACCAACTACAGTGCCTTTGGAAATATAGGCAATATGAGCCTTCCCTACGATAGGAAGCATATGGTGCTCACATGTGGAGTACACAATAATGTTTTTCTCCACCAACATTTCACCATACTTGTACTTATTACTGAAGGTAGAAGCTTTTGGTCTCCGTTTCGGATCTAATCCACTAAAGATCTCATTTACAAACATTTTTGCTACACGGTTTGGCGTTCCTTTCAGACTATCGTCTTCCAGATCCAGGCCTAAAGTGAGCATTATTTCACGGACATTATCCTGTATTCTTTCTATTTTTTCCTCATCGCTCAAAACAAAAGCATCTGCTCTCATAGGCGTTTCTTCAGCGGCGGAAACATGGTCGTCTCCTATGTCTTTAAACTGTTCTTCCAAGGTGCTATTTAATTTCATGTAATCCTAACTTAAACGAAAGGCAAAGATATACATAATATGCCACTTTATGCGCCATATGAGGCGGTACACAACATAAATTAGTGTTAAGGGAGATGGTCCTGTATTTTTAGCTTTTATCAATCGCGTACCCGTCTATGAGGTTAAAAACCGGTATTTCGTGTGTTTTAATGGTTATGGCCATGCAGACTGCATTGGCACAAGTAGCCAGCGATTGCATTGATGCCATTCCAATCTGTCGAAATACCCCAGTAAATGGGGGAACTTCTGGCTATGGAGCAGACGATTTTAACAACGCCGCAGCCAGTGGCTGTCTGGAGCCAACGGTAACTGGTTTTATAGAATCCAATTCCGCCTGGTATCGATTTAGAACCGGTGCTGCAGGACAGTTGGGCTTTAATATTGGTTTTGATACTTCAGAAGATTGGGATTTTGCCCTGTATAGGGCGGCTGATTGTGCTAATCTGGGGGATCCTATTCGATGTAATTTCTTCGATAACAGCGATGAAGATGCCTTTATGGGAGTAGGGGAAGACCCTTCGGGAAATGCAACCAATGTTCAGTACGAAGATTGGATTCAGGTAACTGCAGGGGAAGATTACTATTTATTAATCAATAATTTCAGCAATAGCAATTCGGGGTTTTCAATTCAATTCTCAGGTCAGATTTTTGAAACAAATCCGTTCGATGCGTTAGATTGTTCCATTATAAACAATTTACTCGGTGCCCCTTTAGCAGCTTGTGATAACCAGAATGTAGTTCTGGATGCCACCAGTGTTAATGCAGTTGCCTATACCTGGTATAGCGATGTTGGTATGGGATATCAGGTGTTAGTTGGTGAGACAGCGCCTACCCTAAGTGTTACTACTTCGGCTATGTATCGTGTACAGGTTATCACTTCAGTGCCTCCCAACATCATAAGTGAAGTGCAGGTAGCTTTCTCGGTAGCACCAACGACCAATCCGGTTGTAGATGAAGCCATTTGTTCCGAAACAGGGATTTTCGACCTTGCTTTAAAGGACAGTGAAGGGTTAGGGGTACAGGACCCCAATCTCTTTTTGGTTAGCTATCATTCTAGCCTTGCTGATGCCACGAATGGGATTAATGTATTGCCAAAACAATATTCTATAAGTACGGGTACGGAAATTATTTATATACGTGTTTCAAGCGTAGAAAACCCAAATTGTTATGATGCCTCAGAACAATTTAATTTGCAAAGTATTAGTACACCTGATCTAACCTTTACTGATTCGATTTTTATTTGTGAAAATACATCGGGGGTTCCCATTGGGGAGCTTTTTCCGAATGCACAATACACCTATTCCTGGGATAGTGGAGAAGTTACCTCTAGTATTCTAGTGACCCAACCGGGTGACTATACCCTCACGGCTACGAATAGCGCTGCAGGCTTAATGTGCACATCTACAAGAACTGTTACCGTAGTAGTTTCAGAAACACCTGCCATTACAGATGTGATCATAGATGACCTTCAGGCGAGTAATACTGTAGAAATTGTGACAGATGTTGCAGGACTATTTGAATACCAGCTAGATTTGGGTACTTTTCAGGCTTCGCCCATCTTTAATGAGGTACCCCCTGGGATGCATACGGTTACCATTAATGATCTAAACGGCTGTGGCTCGGTATCTCAAACCATTACAGTAGTTGGATTTGCAACATTTTTCACTCCAAATGGGGATGGAGCGAATGATTACTGGCATATTTATGGCGTAGAAACCTTGCAAGACCCTGTAGTTCAGATATACGATCGTTATGGGAAACTACTTAGTCAAATGGATGAAAATAATTTAGGGTGGGATGGGAACTACAATGGAACACCTTTGCCGTCATCTGATTATTGGTTTAAACTCACCTATTTAGATGACAACGGCCAACGAATTCTGGCGAAGTATGTCAACAATCACTTCTCTTTAAGGAGATAAACCCCAGATACTTCTTCAGAAATTCCGTTTATCGATTAACTGTCTAAAAATTTGGATGAAATATACTAAATCCGGGCTGATTCAGTTATACATACTGATTAGCAGTGAAATGTAAGCCCCATTTATCTATGCAAAAACATCTTTGGTCTTTCTATTCTATGGTTTTCCTCGTTGTTGGACTCCATGCTCAAAACTCCCCAGACTGTAGAAGTGCGATTCCTGTATGTGCAGATGCACCTATAGTTTCGTTCGCGGATGGTGCCGGAGATATAGATGATTTTGATCCGGATGTTATACGGCAATCGGGATGTTTGGAGAAAGGGAGTGTAAGTTCGGCTAACATAGAAAACAATACATCCTGGTATGTATTTAGAGCAGGGACCCGCGGGCAGATTGGATTTGATATTGAAGCCCTGTCACCCACAGCAGAATGGGATTTTGCCTTATATGGGCCAGATTCAGATTGCGGTAGTATCAGTAATGGCACAGCGCAACCCATACGATGTAACTACGAAGTAAACAATACAAGCTTTACAGGTATAGGCGTAAATCCTGAAAGTGGCCAGGAAGGGCAACCTTTTCTCACAGGGAGCCAAAATACCTATGATGAATGGCTGATTGTAGAAGAAGGTGAAATATATTACCTGCTCATCAATAATTTCAATACAAACTTTGACGGAGATCCCGAACCATTTTCATTGACTTTTACAGGATACTCTGTGGATCAGGATCAAAATACGGCATTGGACTGTACGCTACGCGATGAGTTCCTTGGATTAGATATTGTAGCCTGTGAAGGTGATCCGGATATTGTACTTAGTGCCTTAAATTCACCGGCAGGCCCATCTATTGCAGATGTAACCTGGTCTGTAGATTATGATGATGACGGGACTATAGATCAAATACTTGCCTCAGGGCCTACCGAAACGTTTTACACGGTAACAAGTCCTAATTCAGGACGTTATTTTGTATCTATTGTAACTAATTTGGCCACCACCATTACAGATGATATTCTAATAACCTATTATGGGATACCCGTTTTGGATGAGGTAATCATTTTAGATGATCTTTCAGATAGCAATAATATAGAAGTAGTAGTAGATGGTAATGGTAGCTATGAATATGCCATTAATGGTGGGGAGTTTCAGGATTCTCCTGTCTTTAATGATATTCCCCCGGGTCAAAATACGTTGATTATTAATGATAAAAATGGCTGTGGAATTACAAATCCTATTCCTTTTCTAGTAGTAGGGTATCCTAAATTCTTTACACCTAATGGCGATGGTATTCACGATGCATGGAACATTTTGGGTATAGATACGCTTACAGACCCAGTGGTGTTTATTTTTGACCGGTATGGTAAGCTGTTAAAGCAATTAGATGAAACTACTGTAGGATGGGATGGCACTTTTAACGGAAGACCCATGCCTTCATCAGATTATTGGTTCCGCCTGGAATATGAGCGCGATGAACAAGGTATTATAGTTGCCAGTACGGTACGCACTCATTTTTCATTAAAGCGCTAACAAATAAAAGCCGGTGTTAGCCGGCTCCTTTGTAATAGTTTCTTGAGATCTTACTAGAAGTTCATGGTATACCCTAAAGATACGTTGGTATTAATCCTATTGATTAGGGCGGCTGTAGGAAATGCGGTGTCGAATAATTGCTTGTTCACATCCTGTTCTGACCTATTGAACGCTAGATCTAATCTGTTTCCTCCAAAATTTATACCTAATCCCAAGGAATAAGATTCCAGGTCACCAATGGTAACTCCATCTAAATATGGACTTCCTTCAAAGCGATATCCACCTCTAAGGCTTACATTATCTATCCTGTATTCCCCGCCAACTCTGAAGGTATCTACCACTCCCAGTTGAGAAGCAATAAAGGTATTCTCGTCATTAAAACTTGGATCTAGTGAAGGACGTAATTCGGCACCAGCCATATCCTGATAGCCGTAATCAAAACTCAAGAGGCCTTGTGGGCCAAAAATGATCGCCACACTGGCAGATAATTTCCCCGGTGTTTTTATACGGTACTGTTCAAAAAGATTCACTACAGAAAAATCTATAAAACCAATGTCGGAATCTGCTAGATCTGAATCTATTCGCTGTGAAGTATCATCGGTTAATCTGTACCAGGTTGGGGATTGGTAGCTACCACCAATTCGTAAATTTTCATTCGCTTTTACAATAGCCCCTAGACTATAACTAAAGCCAGAACCCTCCGTATGTAATAGATTGTCAAAGTTTATAAATTGTACTTCAGACCCAGAGTCGAACCCCGTTTCTGTATATTCTGTGTATTGATCAAAAAGTACCGAGTGAAAGTTCAGGGAAGCACCTAAGAAAAGATTTTCCTGGTACTGACCAGACATATTCACTGTAAATTTACTGTTGTATCCCGTGGTACTTTGAAAGTAGTCCTGATTAACACCTGTATACTGCGCATTGGATACATAAGCCGTGTTATTGTTATCTGTGTCATCTACAGGATCTATAATACCTCCATAATAGCCTAAAAAGGCTTGTTGTTCTCTAAAGCCAAGGTTGGCCCCAATATCTAAATAAGCATCTTCAATAAACTCACCATCCTGTATAAGTAAAGGACCAAAAGGAACACCCTGTGCCGAATTTAAAAAATAACCGTCTATACCCTGGTCACTGGTTCCCGACACAAAAATATCGTTATCATAGTTTTGTACTACGTCATAATTAAAGGCTAAGGCTATTTTTTGCCAGGGATCATTTGCATTCCTGCTTTTAAAAATAAAGACCCCACCAACCTGATTTATGTCGATTGTATTACGTTCATCGGTGGCTAAACTTCCAAAGTAGAACGATTCATTATTTGAATTATAACTGGTACCCGTCATTGTAAAAAGACTGTTCGCAAAAATGGCGGATCCTGCCGGATTAATATTTAGGGCAGAAAGATCGCCTCCCAAAGCCCCAAAGGCACCCGACATTCCTTGGAAACGAGCCGTCCCCTGTATGTTTTCACGGCTGTACCGCAATACATCATTAATATTCTGGGCACTAGCTGTAAGGCACGCCATGAGTATGATGAAAGTTAGATATCTTTTCATTTTTTTTAATTTATATAAAACATTAATTGGAACTATTGTCTTCTTCCGCTAGACCTACTACCTCCACTAGACCTGCTACCAGAAGATCTTGAGGAACCTCCTGAGCTACGAACGCTACCTGAGGACCTGGAACCTCCTGAACTACGAACGCTACCTGAGGATCTGGAAGAACCTCCTGAGCTACGAACATTTCCAGAGGATCTGGATGAACTACCAGAGCTTCTATAATTACCTGAAGACCTTGATGATCTTGAGGAGCTATTAGAGCTACGATAACTTCTGGAAGTACCAGATGTAGATGATCTTCTGTAAGAAGATGTTCTTGGAACACTTGCTCTATATGAAGAGTTATTTGATGAAGATCGCACTCCAGAGGTAGTACTTCTTCTATACGTATTAGAACTAGGCTGTGTGGATCTGTATGATCTATTTGCAGCAGAACTTCTAGTGTTATAATTTGGTGTAACCCTACTGGTTCTTGATGTCCTGTAGGATCTATTACGAGAAATAGCATCGGCACTTACGGAGCGTCTCGCTGTAGAACTATTTCGGTAGGTACTAGAACTTCTTGTTCCCACTCGGTTACTAGACAGATTAGACCTACCACTATTCGATCTATATCTGCTACTACTAGTTCTTGTTGAAGCTTGCAGATTAGACCGGCCTCTTAAAGAATTAGAAGCTAACCCGTTTCTATTGTAATACCCTCTTCGGCTATTGTTAAACGCATAACTGTTATATGGGTAATACCCACGTCTGTTTCTGTTGTAAAAATTGTTTCCATAATAACCGTTCCAGCCCCAGCCACCGTTCCAGCCCCAGTTGTTGAAGCCCCAGCCACCATTCCAGCCCCAGTTGTTGAAGCCCCAGCCGCCATTCCAGCCCCAGTTGTTGAAGCCCCAGCCGCCATTCCAGCCCCAGTTGTTGAAGCCCCAGCCGCCATTCCAGCCCCAGTTGTTATAACCCCAGCCGCCATTCCAGCCCCAGTTGTTGAAGCCCAAGCCACCATTCCAGCCCCAGTTATTAAAGCCTCCGTTGTCATTAATATTTATAATTACACTATTTGGGTTATCACCCCATCCCGGGTTACCCGCATAAGAATTGTCGCCATCAAAATAGTTATCTTCTTGATTATACTGAAGACTATCATTCTCAATGCCACTGTAATAGTCATCCACATCTGTGAAAACTTCATTGTCCATTATTTGGTCTATCTCTTGAGCCTTTTGACCAAAGTATTCTCCATAAACACCATCATTGTTCTTTTTCTGAACCTGTGGTTTGGCATAAGGAGTATTGTAAACGGTTTGGCGCTCTGTTCCTGAGCTGTAAATACCATCATTGTCATAATACGAGGCTTGCTGATACGAGCCGCATGAGATCATAAAGGAACCAAAAAGGACCAATAAGATTGCGTTGCGCATGTTGGTGTGGGATAATGAATATATCATGGTTGCAAATTTATATTGTTGAACATACTAAAAATAGTTAGTTTTACCGAACGATTTTTTTTAATAAGACACAAGTTTTGTGCCAAAGTGCAATAGATGGGTAAAAATTTAACGACACGTAGTGAGGATTATTCTAAATGGTATAACGAGCTTGTAGTCAAAGCTGATTTGGCTGAGAACTCCGGAGTACGCGGGTGTATGGTGATAAAACCATACGGTTTTGCGATCTGGGAAAAGATACAGGCGGGTTTAGATAAGAAATTTAAGGAAACCGGGCACGAAAATGCGTATTTCCCCTTATTTATACCAAAATCATATTTAAGTAAAGAAGCCAGCCATGTAGAAGGCTTTGCCAAAGAATGTGCGGTGGTTACACATTACCGTCTTAAAAATTCTGAGGATGGTAAGAGTATCATTGTAGATCCGGATGCAAAACTAGAAGAAGAGCTTATTGTGAGGCCTACTTCAGAAACTATTATTTGGGATACCTACAGAAGATGGATACAATCGTATCGCGATTTACCGCTGTTGATAAACCAATGGGCCAATGTGGTGCGATGGGAAATGCGAACCCGGTTATTTCTAAGAACCACTGAATTTCTTTGGCAAGAAGGCCATACGGCGCATGCTACTAAACAGGAAGCGGTTGAGGAAGCAGAATTAATACTTAATCTTTATGCCGATTTTGCTGAAAACCATATGGCTGTGCCGGTTATAAGAGGAACAAAAACGGAAAGTGAACGTTTTGCAGGAGCACTGGAGACCTACTGTATTGAAGCATTAATGCAAGATGGAAAAGCCTTGCAGGCAGGTACTTCTCATTTTTTAGGACAAAATTTTGCTAAGGCATTCGATGTAAAATTTGCTACTAAAGAAGGGAAACAAGAATATGTTTGGGCTACTTCCTGGGGCGTTTCAACGCGTTTAATGGGGGCATTAATCATGACCCATAGCGATGATCACGGATTGGTGCTGCCACCAAAGCTGGCTCCAATTCAGGTGGTTATAGTGCCTATTTACAAGGGAACGGAACAATTAGATGCAATCTCTGAGAAAGTAGATCCACTAGTGAAGGAACTACGCTCAAAAGGAATTACTGTAAAATATGATAACCGGGATACCCACAAACCCGGATTTAAATTTAATGAGTACGAATTAAAAGGGGTTCCAATTCGTTTAGCCATTGGGCAACGAGATTTGGATAACGATACCTTTGAAGTAGCGAGAAGAGATACCTTAGAAAAAGAAACAGTGAAAACATCTGATCTTGTCGCAAAGATCGAACACTTGTTGGTGGCTATACAGGAAAACATTTATAAAAAGGCCTTTGACTATCGGGAATCTCATATCACACGAGTAGATAATTACGAAGAATTTAAAAGTTTATTGGAGAGCAAAGGTGGTTTCTTTGCTGCCCATTGGGACGGTACATCGGCTACTGAAGAAAAGATTAAGCAAGAGACCAAAGCAACCATTCGTTGTATCCCTGTGAATGCGGTGCAAGAGGAAGGTATATGTATGGTAACAGGTAAACCTTCCCACCAACGTGTTTTGTTTGCGAAAGCATATTAGAAACCTATTTTAAAAAATATTGTGTGGGTGTTGTGATAGTAAAAAATAATTGTATTTTTGCATCCGCAATTGCGCAAACCTATGGCCCGTTCGTCTAGGGGTTAGGACGCCAGGTTTTCATCCTGGTAACAGGGGTTCGATTCCCCTACGGGCTACTAGAACATTCAAAAAATACCTTAGATGGTATCCTGGATGATATTTTTGGCCCGTTCGTCTAGGGGTTAGGACGCCAGGTTTTCATCCTGGTAACAGGGGTTCGATTCCCCTACGGGCTACAGGCAGGCTGCCAACATAGAGCAGCATAATAAAATAATAAAGAGAAAGATGGCAAATCACAAGTCGGCATTAAAGAGAATTAGAAGAAATGAAGCTGTGCGTTTACGTAACCGTTACCAGCACAAAACTACGCGTAATGCAATCAAGAAATTGCGAAGCGAAACAGATAAGAAAAAAGCAAATGCTTTATTGCCTGCTGTTGTTAGTATGATTGATAAGCTTGCAAAAAGAAATATCATTCACGATAACAAAGCGGCTAACTTAAAGAGTAAGTTAACTAAGCAGATAGCTACTTTATAAGCTATTCGTCATACAATATACACCCCCGACATAACCTGTCGGGGTTTTTTTATTGCCATCGCTGATTTAGAAGCATAAAAAAGGTCCCAAATGTAATGCACATTGGGACCTTTTCTTTTTGGCAACAAAAAGTAACTTACTGACTCATGGTCATCAGGAATTCTTCGTTGTTTTTTGTTTGCTTAATACGTTGTTCCATAAATTCCATGGCTTCAATTGGATTCATATCTGCCAGGTACTTACGCATGATCCACATACGTTGAATATTATTCTCATCCAGTAAAAGATCGTCCCTTCTTGTTGATGAAGAAATTAGATCTATTGCAGGGAATATACGTCGGTTACTTATACGTCTGTCTAGTTGTAGTTCCATGTTACCCGTACCTTTGAATTCTTCAAAGATTACTTCATCCATTTTAGAACCAGTTTCGGTAAGTGCCGTAGCAATGATTGTTAGTGAGCCACCATTTTCAATATTTCTGGCAGCACCAAAGAATCTTTTTGGCTTATGTAACGCGTTGGCATCAACCCCACCACTTAATACTTTACCAGAAGCTGGCTGTACCGTGTTATAGGCCCGTGCAAGTCTTGTAATAGAATCTAATAAGATAACCACATCGTGCCCGCATTCAACCAACCTTTTGGCCTTTTCCAAAACAATATTGGCTACGCGTACATGTTCTGTTGCCTCCTTATCAAAAGTTGAAGCAACTACTTCCCCGCGCACATTTCGTTGCATGTCTGTAACTTCTTCAGGGCGCTCATCTATTAGCAGAATAATTTGATATACTTCCGGATGATTAGCCGCAATGCCATTCGCTATATCCTTTAAAAGCATCGTCTTTCCCGTTTTTGGTTGGGAAACAATCATACCCCTTTGACCTTTTCCAATGGGGCAAAACAGATCTATGATCCTGGTAGAGATATTGCTTTGGCGTTCAGCCAGTTTAAATTTCTCTTCAGGAAATAAAGGTGTTAAATGCTCAAAGGAAACTCGGTCTCTTACCACTTGTGGATCGAGTCCGTTAATTTTGTTTACTTTAATTAAAGGGAAGTACTTCTCGCCTTCTTTTGGAGGACGTACATTTCCTAAAACCGTATCACCAGTTTTTAAACCAAAAAGACGTATCTGAGACTGAGAAACATAAATATCATCCGGAGAAGATAGATAGTTGTAGTCCGATGAACGTAAAAAGCCATAGCCATCTTGCATAATATCAAGAACGCCTTCACTTTCTATAATACTGTCGAATTCGTAGTCTGGTTGTTTGTACTTATTTTTTAGATCCTTATCAAAGTTACTGGACTTCTTTTCCTGTACATTTTTCTGTTGGTGAGGTCTTTTTTGGTTTGGGTTTTGAGATTTAGCATGCCCGGTATTGGGAGTATGCTCCTTTTTAACAGGTTCTTTCGTCCCTTGTTCCCCTTTACTGTGTTTTGGAGCAGCTGTATCTTTACTATCCAGACCGCCTTCTTTAGGATCCTTACGAACCTCTTTTTTATCTTTTCTTGGATTTGGTCTGGAAGGCCGGTCCCTTTTAGGTCGGTCCCCATCCTTATTTTCCGGAACACTCGTTGTTTCTGGAGTTTTTGTTGGTTCCGGAATACTTACCGTTTCCTTAACTATCTTAGGATTAGCGGCTTGTAGATCTAATATTTGGTATACAAGATCTAGTTTTTTAAGGGATTTGTACTTGGGTACATTTAAATCTTTGGCAATTTTTTGAAGCTCCGGGAGCTTCATTGCTTTTAAATCAGAAATCTCAAACATTGAGTGTGGAATAAGTTATATGTGTTTCAAAAAAAATTCAGAAGTAATTATTATTTGGGTACTACGTGGGAATGAGATCCCAGATGGTAAGTGCTATATCTAATAACAACGCAATATTACAAATAAAATTCAATATTTCATGGATAATTTTTAAAAGACATGTATTTTTGCTTCTCAAATCGCTGAAATAGTAATGATTCAACGAATCCAATCTATATATTTACTACTAGTAGTGGCCTTAGAAGGTCTTTTGCCTTTATGGGTTTACCTATGGATAGACGCTTTAGGGAATGTGATTTTTGCCGATAATGTTCTCGCAGTCTCGATTGCTTTTTATGCATCGGCAGCGCTAGCGATAGTTGCTATTTTACAATTTAAGAATAGAAGAAATCAGTTCGTTATGAACCGATTCAATATGATATTAAATCTTTTTTTACTGGGATTTTTCGTGTATCGATCTCTAAACTTATCCGGAGAGACTTTGGTCTCGGAGAAGGGTATTGGGATGCTGATTCCTGTATTTTCTATCGTTTTTTTGGTCCTGGCTAACAGGGCTATTAAGAAGGATGAAGATCTTGTAAAATCTGTAGATCGCTTACGTTAAACCAGCATCTTAGTAGTATTAGTGCGTAAACCCAGGGGTTGTTCCCTGGGTTTTTTACGTTGTAAGAGTTTGTGATTTCCTATTTTTCTGCTATAATTTTTAGTTCCTTACAAACGCGAATACTATTCAGCAAGATTCAAAGTGCCTATCTTTTTCCTAACTCAATTACTTCTAAATTTTTTATTTCTTCTTTGTCTATCTCAAACCGGAGCATGGTTCGCATATGATGAAATCCCTGTTTTCCACAAGCACCTGGATTCATATGAAGTAGCTGTAGTTTTTTATCATACTGAACCTTAAGGATATGCGAGTGTCCGCTAATAAAAAGTTTAGGAGGGTTTTTCGCTATCTCGTTGCGAATACGAACGTTATAACGGTGTGGATAGCCTCCAATATGAGTCATCCATACATCTACTTTTTCACAAAAGAAACGATTGTCTAAGGGATATTCTTGCTGTAGGGTAGCATTGTCTATATTTCCGTGTACTGCCCTAAACGGTTTTATCGCCAGTAAAGCATCGCTTACGGCTAAGTCACCAATATCCCCAACATGCCACACTTCATCTGCCATCCGGGCGTATTTCAGGATGGTATCATCCATATGCCCATGGGTATCAGAAAGAAGTAAGATCTTGGTCATGTAAATAGGGTTTAAGAGGGTATTCCTACAACTGAAGGATCATCACAAATTAAGTTTGATGGGTCACACAAGAATAGGGTATCTTTGTTTTTTACAAAAGTAGCATATAGCATTGAGATATTTCGTCGCCTTTTCATACTTTGGAAAGTCTTACCACGGCTGGCAACGCCAACCAAATGCCCTTTCTGTGCAAGAAACAATGGAAAAAATATTTTCTACCTTGTTGCGCACGGATATTAAATTAGCAGGAGCCGGTAGAACAGACACCGGAGTTCATGCAAAACAGATGTACGCTCATTTTGATGTACCATCTACCATAGATACAACAGATTTGGTACACAGGTTAAACTCGTTCTTGCCCGAAGACATTGCCATCTATAATGTATATAACGTTGGGGATACCGCCCATGCACGCTTCGATGCCCTGGAGCGCACCTACGAGTATTGGGTTACCCAACAGAAAAATCCTTTTTTACAGGAAGGATCCTATTACATTGGTCATCCACTAAATGTAGACGCTATGAATTTGGCTGCTGCTGAATTGTTGCAGCATACAGATTTTGAATGTTTTTCTAAATCTAATACGGATGTTAAGACGTATCTGTGTCGCTTAAAACATGCTGCATGGAGTGTGGATGATGAGAAGCTTGTTTTTACTATTACGGCCGACAGATTTTTGCGAAACATGGTTCGTGCTATTGTTGGCACCTTACTAGACGTAGGCCTTGGGAAGACACATGTTAATAATGTTAATAGTATTATAAAAAGCAAGGATCGGGGCGAGGCTGGCACTTCTGTGCCTGCAAAAGGATTATATTTGACCCGCGTAATCTACCCCAAAACCACGTTGAATTTAGATGGATAAAGACACCGGTAAAGCATTTGATTTTAGATTGTTTAAAAGGGTTATGGCCCATACAAAGCCATATCGTCTTACATTTTATGGGGTGGCCCTGGCGGCTATACTATTGACCTTCTTCTCTGTACTTACGCCGTACATCTTACGCGATATTATTGATAAAGGTATTAACCTCAAAGACGCGGATACCTTGTTATATCTTTCCATAGCCATGCTGGTTGTGTTATTTGGCCAGGTGATCTGTCAGTTACTTTTTAACTACTACGCAAACTGGTTGGGGGAATCGGTTATAAAGGATATACGAATACAGCTTTTTAAACGGATGATGGGCTTCAGAATGAAGTATTTTGACAATTCTTCTATTGGCCTGTTGGTTACTCGCGCGGTAGCGGATATGCAGCGTATAGGAGAAATTTTTAGTCAGGGTTTTTTCGTGATTGTATCCGATCTTCTGAAAATGCTGGCAGCCGCAAGTATAATGTTGTATATGAATTGGAAACTCGCACTTATGGTTTTTGCGGTGTTACCCATCATTTTATATGCAACAAGACTTTTTCAGCAAGCGATGAAAGTGGCTTTTATTGAAGTAAGGGCGCAAGTATCTAACCTCAATTCTTTTGTGCAGGAACGTATTACAGGTATGAAAATCGTTCAGTTATTTACGCGTGAAAAAATAGAGAGCGAAAAATTTAGGGAGATCAATGAAAAACATCAGAATGCCTGGCTTAAAACTGTTTGGTATAACTCCTTTTTCTTTCCGGTAGCAGAGATAGTTACTTCTATTGCCATTGGCTTGGTGGTTTGGTATGGTGGCTTGCAGAATATTGCAAATATTGATGTAGATATCGCCGGGACTATTTTCGCCTTTATCCTGTATATAGAGATGCTTTTTCGACCACTTCGGCAAATCGCAGATAAATTTAATACACTGCAGATGGGTATGGTAGCGGCGAATAGGGTCTTTAAGATCTTGGACACGGATAGTACCATTGAAGATGTAGGTACTATTGAAAAAGAGCATGTTAATGGTGCTATTAAGTTTCGGAATGTTAGGTTTGGCTATATCCCGGATGAGGAAGTCTTACACGGAATTTCCTATGAGGTAAAAGCGGGTGAAACTGTTGCTATTGTAGGAGCCACTGGCGCCGGAAAATCTACGATCGTTAATCTACTTAATCGATTTTATGAGATAAATTCTGGAGCTATAGAGGTAGATGGGATAAATATCAAAGACTATACGTTGGCGTCTCTTAGAAAGAATATCGCTGTAGTGCTTCAGGATGTTTTCCTTTTTGCAGATACCGTTGCCAATAATATTTCGCTGAATGATAGCAGTATATCGCTAGATACCATAGAAGACGCAGCGAAACGTATTGGAGTTCACGAATTTATTACCACCTTACCCGAAGGCTATAATTACAATGTAAAGGAGCGTGGAGCCATGCTTTCTAGTGGTCAGCGGCAACTCATCGCATTTTTAAGGGCCTTTGTGAGTAACCCAAGTATCCTTATCCTGGATGAAGCTACCTCTTCTGTGGACACATACACAGAGCAGCTCATTCAAAAAGCTACAGATAAGATAACGGAAGGTCGCACGTCGATCATTATTGCCCACCGTTTGGCTACCATTAAAAAGGCAGATACCATTTTGGTTATGGATGCAGGCCACATTGTGGAGGTAGGTACCCACAACCAACTGCTTAAAAAAGGGGGGTACTACAACAAACTCTATGAAGCACAATTCCTTGCGGAAGAGGTGGCTTAATGACTGTTTTATACACTACTATTTTTGGGGGACAAAATCTTGCAATTCTATAGTGCCGGTTAGGAACAAGACGATATAAAAACCTATAATGATCATAAAATACCCGATTATAGCGAGCCCAAAGAAAATGAAGGACCTCAGGATCACGGCACTTACAGGGAACCTATGAATACGTTGCATAACAAATACACAGTACAGTATCATAATAAAAAGCAAAGGAAAGCTTAATGATAGATAAAATGATGGAAAAAATAGTAAGGTTATTAATGAAATAGGGAATATAACAATACTCCATTGTGCCATGATGTATATATAGGCAATCATATATTCTGAAAGCAGATAGTTTTTGCGGTTGAATGTTAGATAACCAGCAATAGCAAAAACAGGGATATAAAGGATAAACAACAAGGTTTGATAATCGAATATCGCATCAAAAATTTTCCCGGATAATTCTTCAGACATTTTCCCTCCACCAAAGTCATTAAATAAGTCTGCCGTAAATACCTTTTGCATTATAAAAATCAGCAGTCCTGAAAGGGTTAATGCAATTCCGAGATGACTAATAGGGTTTAAAAATTTTCTGCGTACCCCTTGTATATAGGAGTCTATGACCACTTCAGGTCGAATACATAGTTGTACTACTGTTTTTATAAACGTATTATCCAGATTAAAATACCGTTCCGTTATATCGTACGTAAGATTTTTAAACGTAAGTCGCTTGTGAACCACTTTGGCGCCGCAGCTAGGACAATAATTAAAGTCGGTTCGTTGAGGGGTTTGGCAGTTTTTGCAATTCATTCTACTGAAGGTCTTTGTTTAGCAATATTTCTAATGCATTCATGTCTTTGTACAAAACAAACTCCCCATTTTTTATGTAGGAGACGGCACCTGTTTCTTCACTTATGACCAGGGCCAGAGCATCGGTTTTTTCAGTAATTCCTATGGCTGCTCTGTGTCGCAATCCAAATCGAAGGGGAATATTACGCTCCTGAGAAAGGGGTAAGATAACCCTGGTTGCAATAATGCGGTTACCTCTAATGATAGCCGCCCCATCGTGCAGGGGACTGTTCTTATAAAAAATACTCCCTAAAATAGGTTGGTTAATTTCCGCATTCATTTTATCCCCGGAAGAACTAACGAATTCTAATGAGTTACTCCTTTCAATAACAAGGATGGCTCCGGTTCTTGTCTTACTCATTTTCTCACAGGCCTCCAAAACATCATGCACATCCAAATCGGTGGTCATGCCTTCCTGTCTAAAAAATTTAAATCGCTTTATAAAGTTTTGTTTGTTACCAATTTTGGTGGAGCCTACCATTAATAAAAATTTCCGAATCTCTTGTTGAAAAACAACAATTAAGGCGATAAGTCCTACTTGCATAAAACCACCCACCATACTACTGATCATTTTCATTTCCAATAATTGGGTGAGTTTCCAAAACCCCCAGACAAAAACAATTCCAAGAAAAATGTTGATAGCCGCAGTACCGCGAACTAATTTATAGATGTAATAAAGGAGTGTAGCGACAAGAAGGATGTCTATGAGATCTGTTATTTTAAAATCCAGAAAATTTAAAAAGTCCAATCGTATCGTTTTTGTAAAATTAGAAAAAATAGTCAACAATAGACCATTCTGTTTAAGGGATCATTTTTTGAAAGAGTTTTACACATTCCACGGCCTCTTTTACATCGTGTACCCTGAGTAAGTTGGCACCTTTTTGCAGCGCTACCATATGCAATGCCGTAGTACCGTTCAAGGCCTGCGAGGCATCGGTTTTCAGCGTTTTATAAATCATAGATTTTCTGCTGATACCAGCTAAAATAGGCACTTCAAAGGTTTTAAGGAGGTCAAATTTTTGCAATAACTCAAAATTTTGAGTCACGTTTTTGGCAAATCCAAATCCGGGATCAATGATAAGGTCATAGATACCCAACGCTCTTGCCCGTTCAATTTTTTCAGAAAAGTAGCAGCAAATAGCTTCCATGAGGTTCGTATAAATATTCAATTCTTTCATGGTCTGCGGTGTTCCCTTCATGTGCATCATAATATAAGGCACCTTATTTCTGGCAATGGTGGGCATCATATCAGGATCAAGATTTCCGGCAGAGATATCGTTGATGAGCGCGGCACCCTCATCGATGCATATTTGAGCAATAGTACTTCTAAAAGTATCTACAGATAACAAGGCTTCCGGAAAATGTTTAACGAGAAGCGCAACAATAGGTATCAGGCGGTCTATTTCTAACGCTTCCGACACAAATGATGCATCTGGTCTTGAACTATAGGCCCCTATATCTATGAAGGAAGCACCTTCCTCCAGCATTTTCTCGGTCTGCTTTAAAATGGCTGAAGTGTCTTTGTGTTTCCCACCGTCATAAAACGAGTCTGGGGTTACATTCAGAATACCCATTACCTTGGGCGTTGCCAGATCTATTAGATTTCCTTTACAATTTATAGTCATGGATAGATTCGCGTTGTATTCCTGCTAGAATTCATTTTGAGGAGTTGGATTAAAAAACGACCTTTGATCTTTTAAGAATTTGAATCGAAATTTACGCAAATTAGAACTACATGCAGCAAACTTCAGAACAATACGATGCAATCTTGCATACTTGCAGAGAACTGTTTGTTAAGAAAATGAAGGATTATGGTAGTGCATGGCGTATCCTGAGATTGCCATCACTTACAGATCAGATATTTATTAAGGCACAACGGATCAGGAGTCTACAGGAAAAGGACGTGCGAAAGGTAGATGAGGATGAGAAATCAGAATTTATCGGAATAATTAATTACTCTATCATGGCCCTTATACAATTGGAGAAAGGGGTAGTAGAGCAACCAGATCTGGATGCCGTACAAGCATCAACGCTCTACGATCACTATGCCAAGACCACCAAACAACTTATGGAAGATAAGAATCACGATTATGGGGAAGCTTGGCGCGATATGCGGGTGAGTTCCCTAACAGATCTGATACTTCAAAAGTTGTTGCGTGTAAAACAAATAGAAGATAATGAAGGGGTAACAATTGTAAGTGAAGGAATAGGGGCTAATTATCAGGATATGATCAATTATGCTGTCTTTGCCTTAATTCTCATTAAAGAAGCCTCGGAATAACCCTTAGAAACTCAGTATATGAAGTTTATCGTACATATTTCAAGAATATTGGTAGGGGTACTTTTTATAATAAGTGGGCTTATTAAACTGAATGACCCCGTTGGTTTTTCTTTTAAACTAGAGGAATATTTTAGCCCCAGCGTGCTAGATCTTGGCTTTTTAATGCCGTATGCCTTGGCTTTTGCCATCTTTGTGGTCATTTTTGAAGTACTGTTAGGAGTAGTACTCCTTTTGGGATATCAAAAGAAGATTACGATCTGGAGTTTGTTGGCCATGATCCTCTTTTTTACATTTCTAACCTTTTACTCCGCCTATTTCAATAAAGTAACCGATTGTGGTTGTTTTGGCGATGCCATTAAATTAACTCCCTGGGAGTCTTTCACTAAGGACATTGTTTTACTGGTGCTAATACTTATACTTCTTGTGGGGGAACAATTTATTAAACCAATAATGTCTCCTAAAATATCCAGGGGTGTGTTGATTCTTTCCCTTGGTGCCTGTGTAATCTATGTGAATCATGTACTGAATCATTTGCCAGTAGTAGATTTTAGACCCTATAAAATAGGCGCCAATATTGTGGATGGAATGGGCGTTCCTCCGGATGCTCCTAAATCAATTTTCGAATATGCCTGGACATTCGATGTACAAGGGGAAGAGCAAACCATCGTAACCAATGGAGACTACCCAACCGTTGATGGAGAATTCATTGGGGTTGAAACTACGGAGATTCAAAAAGGATACGAACCACCGATACATGATTTTACGATAGAGGAGCAGGGCGTGGATATGTCAGCAACACTGCTTGAAGAAGACAAGTTGGTAATGGTCATTGCCTATGATCTTGCCAAAAGTAATTTTGAGGTGTATGACGCTTTAAAAAACACCACGGATGCCGCAATTAAGAGTGGCTATAAGGTGATAGGGATGTCTGCTTCCAATGAAGAATTGAGTAGCAGGGTGATCACTAAATTTAAGTTGGCGTTTCCTTTTTATTTTACCGACGAAACCACCTTAAAAACCATAGTACGATCTAACCCCGGAATCTTGGTCCTTGAGAAGGGTACTATTGTACAGAAAGTACATTACAATGACTTGGGGGACTTACAATTTATGAATAACAAATAGCCATTTAATACACGTAGATATGAGAAGCAAAATAGTAGCAGGGAATTGGAAAATGAACAAAAATATAAAGGAGACAAACCAACTTCTTGAAGAATTAATGAAGGCCATCCCAGAAACGGATGCTGAGGTAATGGTGGCTCCCACCTTTGTAAATCTCGCCACGGCAGTAACAGCTGTAAAGGATTCTTCTATGCAGGTGATTGCCCAAAATATGCATTTTGCAGAAAGTGGAGCTTATACCGGAGAAATATCTGCGGATATGCTTTTGGCGATCAATATAGACACAGTGATCCTCGGGCACTCTGAGCGAAGAGCTTATTTTGGAGAAGATGATGCCCTGCTTGCAAAGAAAGTAGTAGCGGCTCTGGATAAAAATATGCGTATCGTCTTTTGTTTTGGCGAGGAATTGGAAGACAGAAAATCTGGAAATCATTTTAAAGTAGTAGAAAGCCAATTAAAGAATGCACTATTTGCTTTAAGTAATGCCTCCTGGGATTCAATTGTATTAGCCTATGAACCTGTATGGGCCATAGGTACCGGAGAAACCGCTTCTCCTGAACAGGCACAGGAAATGCATGCCTTTGTTCGTACTACAATTACCAATGGATTTAATCAGGACATTGCAGACAAAGTTTCTATTCTTTATGGAGGTAGCGTAAAACCGGGGAATGCTCAGGAAATATTCTCTAAGCCAGACGTAGATGGAGGCCTTATCGGAGGCGCTGCATTAGTGGCTGAAGATTTTGCGGCCATTGTGAAGGCTATTTAATTCTTATGAGTCATTCGTACCTGGAATATCAATTTACTGTTCATCCATTTCAACCCGGCACCGAAATTTTGCTGGCCGAATTAAGTTTGTTGCCTTTCGAGAGTTTTGAGGAAACCGAGGAAGGGCTGCATGCATACATCCGCTCCGAAGATTGGGCAGCAGATCTTCTAGATGAGGTACAAATACTTCATAACAAATCTTTTCAGATCACCCATCAGCTAAAGGAAATTCCGGCTGAAAATTGGAATGAAACCTGGGAAACTAATTTTACTCCTATACAGGTGGGTGGACGATGCGTGGTGCGTGCCCCATTTCACGAAGTGCCCAATGTCTTATACGATATTGTGATAGAACCCAAGATGAGCTTTGGAACAGGACATCACGAAACTACCCACATGATGCTGCTCTATATTCTGAAATTAGAGATGGCTGGTAAATCGGTCTTAGATATGGGTTGTGGAACAGCAGTGTTAGCTATCCTTGCGGCCATGAAGGGGGCTTCTTCAGTAGAAGGGATAGATATAGACCACTGGAGCTATTTGAATGCCAAGGAAAACGTGATTCGAAACAAGCAAGAACAGATAGTAATTTACGAAGGGGATAGTTCGGCGATTCCTCAGAAAAAGTATGATGTGCTTATTGCCAACATCAATAGAAATTGCTTGCTTCAAGACCTTCCTATTTATTATCAACACCTGGAAGAAAATGGGACGTTGCTACTTAGCGGTTTTTATGAGAAAGACGAACCTTCGATAACCGCAAAGGCCCGTGAAATGGGACTTTCGATCAAAGAGAAAATAATGAGGAACGATTGGCTAGCGGTTAGGTACCAGCGCTAAGAATTCGTTGAGAAATTAGTTATTTTTTTTAGTATTTATTAATGCGGTAACATGAAGCAACACAAGTCTTACATAGATAAAAAGCAGAAGTCCAAAAAATTAGTATATTAGTAAAAATTCTTCTCTATGGGCCATAAAGAAAAACATCTCGAAGACCTTCTTCTAGAAGAAGTTACAGTTAAGCAACACGAAATTGTGTTGTTTAATGATGATGTGAATACATTCGATCATGTAATAGGGACCCTTATGAATGTTTGTGACCATTCTCCGGAGCAGGCAGAACAGTGTTCGCTTATTGTGCATTACAATGGAAAATGCACGGTAAAAACAGGTGAATACAATGATCTCAAACCTCGTTGCAGCAAATTACTGGAGGCGGGTTTAAATGCAGAATTAGTTTAAGATACTATTCTCTCACCATGGCAAATTAATGGCACGCAGAAGTCAGGAGTGGCCACTTAGCCACTAATAAACTTCTTTAACTGCGCAATAAGCTACCCCTACAATACCTATACAAAATTGGTTTGCAAGTGATATGATGCTATGACATTACCAACTTTCCAAATATCAAAGCCTTAATTTTCATAGTGTTTAACCATGGAATTTTGAAAAATATCACAAAATAGTATCAAATGTATATTTTATGTTGTGGTT